>Ga0318562_10000215_pt1 | contig 27464 bp, 25 predicted proteins | sample GRESIP066b5f18_FD_203688 | JGI IMG/M metagenome (GOLD analysis project Ga0318562, IMG submission 203688) | Tropical soil microbial communities from Luquillo Experimental Forest, Puerto Rico - GRE.SIPMG.066b5f18 | ecosystem: Environmental > Terrestrial > Soil > Tropical forest > Bulk soil... | reverse complement strand
GGCCACTCTCCCCTGCTCCGCCTTCTGCTCCGCATGGGCGGGATAGCCCGCGTCCAAACGGGATCCGCAGCGGCGACAATGAGGCCCTTATGGGCATCGCGGCGGGCATGGGGTAGGAACCCCACGACGAATCGCTTCGAGCGGGAGCCCGGATGGCCTGCGGACCTCACAGAGCGGCGCGCGGCGCGCCTGCCCTTATGCCATGCTGAAGCACATATTGGGCGTCGGCGGCTGGACGCTGGTCTCGCGCGTCAGCGGCCTTGCGCGCGATATCGCGCTCTCGGCGGTGCTGGGCTCGGGCCCGATGGGCGAAGCCTTCGCCTATGCGTTCCGCCTGCCGAATCACTTCCGGGCGATCTTCGGCGAGGGCGCTTTCAACGCAGCCTATGTGCCGACCTACGCCAAGGCCGAGGCCGAGGGCGGGCAAGCTGCGACGAGCCGGCTCTCGGACAGCATCTTCACGCTGCTGCTCGCCGTGCAGGCGGTCATCCTGGTCGCGGCCACGATCTTCATGCCGACCTTGGTCGGGCTCATCGCGCCAGGCCTCGCCAAGGATCCGGCACAGTTCGATCTCGTGGTGCGTCTCACCCGCATCTCCTTCCCCTATCTCCTCCTGATCACGCTCGTCACCCAGCATACGGCGACCTTGAACGCGCTGCATCGCTTCGGAGTCGGGGCCGCGGCCCCGATCCTGCTCAACCTCTCGCTCATCGCCTGCGTCAGCGTATCCTTCCTGTTCCCGAGCGCGGCCCATGCGGCGGCCTTCGGCATCACGCTGTCGGGCGTGCTGCAGCTCGTGCTGCTGATGATCGCGACGCACCGATCCGGCGTATTGGCAAGGCCGGGTTGGCCGGTCTTCGATGCGCCGCTGAAGAGCTTCTTCCGCCGGCTCGGCCCCGCCACCATCGGCACGGCCGGGCTGCAGATCGCGATCTTCGCCGATACCGCGCTCTCCTCGCTTCTCGGGCCGGGCGCCATGCTGGCGATCTACAATGCCGACCGGCTCTATCAGCTCCCGGTCGGCGTCATCGGCATCGCTGCCGGAACCGTGCTGCTATCGGAAGTGAGCCGCCGCATCGCGCAAGGGGATGTGAAAGGCGCGATCGACGCCCAGAACCGCGCCATGGGCTGGACCGTGCTGCTCGCCGCGCCCTTCGTCGTCGCCTTCACACTCATTCCCGGCCTCATCGTCGCCGCGCTCTTCGCGCATGGCGCCTTCCATCTCGACGCCGCGGAAGCGGCCGGCCGGGTGCTCGCCGCCTATGCGGTCGGCTTGCCGGCCGTGGTGCTGATCCGCTCGGCCGTATCCTTCTTCCAGGGGCGCGGCGACACCACGACGCCGATGATCGTCGCCCTCGTCGCAGTCGCTGCCAATGTGCCGCTGAAATTCCTGCTCGCACCGCATCTCGGCGCGCCCGGCCTTGCGCTCGCGACCTCGGCCGGAGCCTGGATCAATTTCCTCACGCTCTATGTTCTGGCGCACCGGGCCGGCGTGTCGCGGCCGGACCGAGCCTTCCTGCGCATGCTCGGCCTCGTGCTCGCAGCCTCGCTGGCACTCGCCACGGCGATCCTGATCGGCGATGCCCATCTGCGGCCTTATGCCGAGGCGCTGCCGCGCTTTCAGCGCGAGGCGCGGCTCGCCGCGCTCGTGCTCATCGGCGGCATCGTTTATCCGGGAGTCCTTCTCGCCGGCGCCAAGGCGATCGGCTTGTCGCTGCGCCGCTGAGGCCGCCGCGCGGCACCGGCCCCCCTGTCGAGAACAACGCCCCGCGCCGGCGTGACCCCGTCAGCGCGCGGCGGCGGCTCGAACAGATCGGGATAGCGGCGCGACAGCATCGGCAAGGTCTTCTCGATCTGCGACAGATGCACGCGCATCGCCTCCTCGGCCGCATCGGCGTCGCCGCGGCCGAGCGCCTCGAGGATGGCGCGGTGCTGGCGGATGACCACCGTCATGGGCTGCGTCTCCGACATATCGAGGAAGCGCACCCGATCCATCTGCGCCTTCACGTCCTCGACGATGCGCCAGGCCGAGGGTCTTCCTGCGAGCGCCGCGAGCGAACGGTGGAAATCCTCGTCGAGCTGGAAGAAGGATTCGGCGTCGCGCGCAGCGGCGGCGTTCTCCTGGGCCGCTACCTGCGCCTCGAGCTCGCCGATCAGCGCCGCATCCGCGCCGATCGCAGCCGCCGCGCGGCGCGCCAACGCGCATTCGATCGCCTCGCGCACGAAGCGCGCATCCTCGACCGCTGGGGCCGAGATCTTGACGACGAGCGTGCCGCGCTGCGGCAGCACCCGCACCAGCCCCGCTTCGCTGAGCTTGATGAAGGCTTCGCGCACCGGCTGGCGGCTGACGCTGAAATGCTGGGCGATCTCCTGCTCGGACAGCATCTCGCCCGGCGTGACGCGCATGGTCACGATGGCACGCCGCAACGCCTTCGAGATGCGTCGCGCGATCGGCTCGGGCGAAGCGGAAAGGTCCGGGAGCTTCAGGTCGCGCATGGGGCTACCATACTAGTCTTCCAATCGCCAGGGAACCCTGATAACGTCCTTCGTCATCGGCTCGCAAGAGCATGGGCTCACAACAGACTGCCTGGTGGCGCATCGCCAAGGCAGCCGGCTCGATCGAGGAAATCGATGTCTCCCCCTACCGCCGCATCAGGATCGAAGGCTCACGAGGCGGACCGCCATAAAGGCCTCCTGCATCCCGACCGGCTGTTCCCGATCGAGCCCACGGCGCGCGCCATCGCGCGGCGCCTCTATGCTAGTGTCGAAGCGCTGCCCATCCTCTCGCCGCACGGCCATACCGATCCGCGCTGGTACGCCGAGAACAAGCCTTTCCCCGATCCGGCGACCCTGTTCGTCAAACCCGACCATTACGTGACGCGCATGCTCTATAGCCAGGGCATCAGGCTCGAGGAGCTCGGCATCGCGCGCCGCGACGGCGGCGAGGTCGAGGCCGATCCGCGCAAGGTGTGGCGGCGCTTCGCCGCGAACTATCATCTCTTCCGCGGCACGCCGACGCGAGCATGGCTCGACCATGCCTTCTCGACGCTGTTCGGGCTCGAGGAGCGGCTCGGCGCAAAGAATGCCGATGCGAGCTTCGAGCGCATCGCCGAGCGCCTCGCGACCCCGCAATATTTGCCACGCGCCCTCTTCGAGCGCTTCCGCATCGAGGCGATCGCCACGACCGAAAGCCCACTCGACGATCTGCGCTGGCACAAGATGATCCGCGACAGCGGCTGGGGCGGGCGCGTCATCACCGCTTATCGGCCGGACCCGGTCGTCGATCCCGAATTCGACGGCTTCGTCCACAATCTCGCGCGCTTCGGCGAGATCGCTGGCGAGGATGTCTCGAGTTTTGAGGGCTATCTTAAGGCCCATCGCAAGCGCCGCCTCTTCTTCAAGTCGATGGGCGCGACCTCGACCGATCACGGCCATCCGACGGCGCGCACCCTCGACCTGCCGCAGTCCGAGGCACGCGAGCTCTACGCGAAGGTTCGCGCAGGCAAGGCTACGCCCGCCGAGGCCGAAGCCTTCCGGGCCCAGATGCTCACCGAGATGGCCGCGATGAGCCTCGAGGACGGGCTCGTGATGCAGCTGCATCCGGGCTCGCTGCGCAACCATAATCCCGGTTTGCATCAGCGTTTTGGTCGCGATATCGGCGCCGATATCCCGACCGGCACCGAATATGTGCGGGCCTTGAAGCCGCTGCTCGACCGTTTCGGCAATGAGCGCGACTTCACCTTGATCCTGTTCACGCTCGACGAGACCGCCTATGGGCGCGAGCTTGCGCCGCTCGCCGGCCATTACCCTTGCCTCAAGCTCGGCCCGCCTTGGTGGTTCTTCGACAGCTATGAGGGCATGAAGCGCTTCCGCGAGATCGCGACCGAGACGGCGGGCTTCTACAACACGGTCGGCTTCAACGACGATACGCGCGCCTTCTGCTCGATCCCGGCCCGCCACGACGTCGCGCGCCGTGTCGATTGCGCCTATCTCGCCGAGCTCGTCGCGAGCCACCGCCTCGACGAGGACGAGGCCCATGAGGTTGCTCAAGACCTCGCCTACCGGCTGCCCAAGGCGGCCTATAAGCTGTGACGTCGGGACCAGTCAGGCGAAGCCAAAGAAACTGACCAAGGGAAACGAAAGGGAGGACCCCATGACGATCGATCGCGTTTCGCGCCGCACATTCCTGTCCGGCACTGCAGGGGCGCTCGCGGCCGGCACGCTCGGGCACGACGCCATGGCGCAGATGGCGATGCCGAAATCGCCCGTTGCCATCAACCTCGTCGATGTCGGCGGCGCCCTCGCGCTGGTGCAGAAGCCGATCGAGAATTTCCGCGCCGCGAAGCCCGAGCTCGTCTCGCGCATCACCTTCACCAAGGCGCCCGCGCCCGAGCTTCCAGGCAAGCTCAAGGCGCAGCAGGATGCGGGGCGCGTCGACATCGATTTCGTGCTCGGCGGGCTCGACATCGTCTCGGCCGGCAACGAGCAGAAGCTCTGGGTCGAGCTCCTGCCGAAATACGGTGACATCTTGCCGAAGCCCGAGCAGATCTATCTGAAAGGCGCGCTCGACATGCATGCGCTCGGCAATGGTGGCGCGATGTGCATGGTCTATTACCCCTCAGGTCCGCTCATCGAATATGCGCCCGAGAAGGTGAAGACTCCGCCGACCACGGCCGAGGAGCTGCTCGCTTGGGCCAAGGCCAATCCCAACAAGTTCCTCTATGCACGCCCGGCGAATTCGGGGCCAGGCCGCACCTTCCTGATGGGCCTGCCCTATATCCTCGGCGACAGCGCGCCGAAGGACCCCGAGAAAGGCTGGGACAAGACCTGGGCCTATCTCAAGGAGCTCGGCCAATATATCGAGTATTACCCGACAGGCACCGGGCTCACCATGAAGGAGCTCGGCGACGGCACGCGCGACATCATCGTCTCGACCACCGGATGGGACATCAATCCGCGCGTGCTCGGCATCGTACCGAAGAGCGCCGAGGTCGGCCGCCTCAAGGGCTTCCACTGGGTCTCGGACGCTCAATATATGGCGATCCCGAAAGGCGTTGCCGACGAGAAGCTGCCCGTGCTGCTTGAGCTGATCAAATGGGTGCTGCGCCCCGACCAGCAGGCCTTCACCTATGACGAGGGCTATTTCTATCCGGGCCCGGCCGTGAAGGACGTGCCGCTCTCGACGGCGCCGGCCTCGAGCCAGGCGGCACTGAAGGAATATGGCCGCCCGCAATATGAGGAGTGGATCGGCTCGGCCCCGATCGAGACGCCGCTCGACAACGACAAGATGGTCTCGGCCTTCAAGCGCTGGGACCAGGAGATCGGCGCCTCGAAGACAAAGTGAGGCGCCGCCCTTCCGCCGCGTGAGAGATGCCCTTAATGCCGATGACCGCCCCTCGCCTCTCGCCCGACCGGCTCTCGGCCCTGCCGGGAGATATCGCCCGGCCGGGCTATGACCGGGCGGCGGTCACACCGGGGATCGTGCATCTCGGGATCGGCGCCTTCCACCGCGCCCATCAGGCGGCCTATGTGGACGATGCTTTGTCGCGCGGCGAGACTGGGTGGGGCATCGTCGCCGCCTCGTTGCGCAGCCCCGACACGCGCGATTCGCTCGCGTCGCAGGGCTCGCTCTACACGCTCGCGGTGCGCTCGCGCGAGGGCGAGGCGCTGCGCGTCATCGGCGCGATCTCGCGCATCCATGTGGCGCCCGAGGACCCGGCAGCGCTGCTTGCCGCGATGGCCGATCCGCGCATCCGCATCGTCACACTGACTGTCACCGAGAAGGGCTATTGCCATGATCCGGCGACCGGCGAGCTGAATGAGGACCACCCGGATATCCGCGCCGATCTCGCGACGCCAGGTAAGCCACGCAGCGCTGGCGGCTATCTCGTCGAGGCGCTGCGGCTTCGCCGCGCCGCGGGCCACAAGCCCTTCACCGTGCTCACTTGCGACAACCTGCCGGCGAATGGCCACACGGTGCGTCGGGTGGTCTCGCGCCACGCCGCGCTGCGCGACGCCGATCTCGGCGCCTTTGTGGCGTCCGAAGTGGCCTTCCCCTCGACCATGGTCGACCGCATTGTGCCGGCGACGACCGATGCCGACCGCGCAAGCGTCGCCGCGCGTCTGGGCACGACCGATGCCTGGCCGGTCGTCACCGAACCCTTCTCGCAATGGGTGATCGAGGAGCATTTCCCGCTCGGGCGGCCGCGCCTCGAGGAGTGCGGCGCCGAGCTCGTCGCCGATGTCCTCCCCTACGAGACAATGAAGCTTCGCCTCCTCAACGGCAGCCATTCGACGCTCGCCTATCTCGGCTATCTCGCCGGCCATGAGACGATCGCCGACACGATGGCGGATCAGCCCTTCGCACGCCTCGTGACCGAGCTCATGGCGCAGGAGACGGCGCCGACCCTCTCTCTGCCGGCGAGCGCCGATGTCACAGCCTATCAGGCCTCGCTGATCGAACGCTTCCGCAACCCGGCGCTGCGCCATCGCACTTGGCAGATCGCCATGGACGGCTCGCAGAAGCTGCCGCAGCGCCTGCTTGCGGCAGCGCGCGAGCGCATCGCCCGCGGCGAGCCGATCGCGCGCATCGCGCTCGGGGTCGCGGCCTGGATGCGCTACGTTACCGGAATCGACGAGGAGGGAGCCCCGATCGAGGTGCGCGATCCCCTCGCCTCGCGTCTGAGGGCGCTCGCCGATGCGGCCGGCCGGGATGCGGGGCGGCTTTCGGCCGCGCTGCTTACAGTGCGCGAGGTGTTCGGCGACGACCTGCCAACGGCCGAGCCCTTCACTCGCCCCGTCACCGCAGCGCTCGAGCGGCTTTTCAGCGTCGGAGCCCGTGAAACCGTGCGTCGGACGCCGTGAACGCTTCACGACGGCATGACGAAAGTCGCATGGCGACACTCTCGACGAAGCCACGGTGATCGGCTATCGATTGCGTCCAGTGCAAGCCAGGGACGTGCGCGGCGCATGGCGCCGTCGCGTCCGCGTGCCTCGAAGGGGGCAGAGGGAGAGGAAACGTGATCAGAGCGGGTTTGGCTGCTGCCGCCGTGGCGGCCTTGATGTCGACGACGGCGCAGGCGCAGATTGCCAACGGGGTCATGAAGATCGGTGTGCTCGACGACCAATCGGGCGTCTACGCGGATATCGGGGGCAAATGGTCGGTCGAGGCCGCCAAGATGGCTGTCCAGGATTTCGGCGGCAAGGTGCTCGGCGCTCCGATCGAGATCCTGTCGGCCGATCACCAGAACAAGCCTGATCTCGCCTCGACCATCGCCCGCCAATGGTATGACGTCGACAAGGTCGACATGATCACCGAGCTGACGAACTCAGCCGTCGGCCTCGCCGTGCAGGCGCTGTCGGCGCAAAAGCACAAGATCACCATCAACACCGGCGCAGCCTCCTCGGACCTTACCGGCAAGGCCTGCGAGCCCTATGGCTTCCACTGGGCCTATGACACGCATGCGCTCGCGGCCGGCACCGGCGGCTACATGGCCAGGCAGGGCGGTGACACCTGGTTCTTCCTGACCGCCGACTATGCCTTCGGCACCGCGCTGCAGTCCGACACCACGGCGGCCGTCGAGGCCGCTGGCGGCAAAGTGCTCGGCGCCGTGCGCCACCCGGTCAACAACTCCGACTTCTCGTCCTTCCTGCTGCAAGCCCAGGCCTCGAAGGCGAAGGTCGTCGGCCTCGCCAATGCGGGTCTCGACACCACGAACGCCATCAAGCAGGCGGCCGAGTTCGGCATCGTTCAGGGCGGGCAGAAGATCGCCGGCCTCCTCTACACCACGGCCGAGGTGCATGGGCTCGGCCTCAAGGCGGCGCAAGGCTCGATCACAACTGAAGGCTATTACTGGGACCTCGACGATAAGAGCCGCGAGTTCGGCAACCGCTTCATGAAGCGCACAGGCCGCATGCCGAACATGATCCATGCCGGCACCTATTCGGCGGTCCTGCAATATCTCAAGGCGGTGCAGGCGGTCGGCTCGGATGATCCCGACAAGGTCGAGAAGGCGCTCCATGAAATGCCGGTCGACGACTTCTTCGCCAAGGGCGGCAAGGTTCTCCCCAACGGCCGCATGATCCACGACATGTATCTCTTCCAGATCAAGTCGCCGGAAGAGAGCAAGGGCGAATGGGACCTCTACAAGCTGCTCGCCACCGTGCCGGCGGCGCAGGCCTATTTCACCTTCGAGCAGAGCGGCTGCAAGCTGACGGAATGACCCTTGCGAAACGGCGTGGCCAGAGATTGGCCGCGCCGTCGGACTGCTCATCCTTCCCAATCACCTCATGAGGACGGCTCGGTCGACGCATGGCGAATGTGATTGAAACCCAGGCGCTGACCAAGCAGTTCAAAGGATTCGTCGCGGTCTCGAATGTCGATCTGCGCATCGCCGAGGGCTCGATCCACGGACTCATCGGCCCGAACGGCGCTGGCAAGACGACCTGCTTCAACCTCCTGACCAAGTTCCTCGAGCCGAGCGCCGGGCGCATCTTCCATCGCGGCGAGGACATCACCGGCTTGAAGCCCGCCGCCATCGCAAGGCGCGGCGTGGTGCGCTCCTTCCAGATTTCGGCCGTCTTCCCGCATCTCTCGGTGCGCGACAATTTGCGGGCGGCGCTGCAACGGCAGAACGGCCTCGCGCATCAGTTCTGGCTGTCGGACAAGACCTTGCGCGTGCTCGACGAGCGCGCCTCGAAGCTCATCGCCGACGTCAACCTCACCGAGTTCGAGGACACGCCCGCGGGCGAGCTCGCCTATGGGCAAAAGCGCGCCCTCGAGATCGCGACCACGCTCGCGCTCGACCCGGAGGTGCTGCTGCTCGACGAGCCGATGGCCGGCATCGGCCGCGAGGACCTGCCGCGCATCATCGATCTCGTGCGCGAGATCGCCAAGGGGCGCACCGTGGTGATGGTCGAGCACAATCTCTCGGTCGTCTCCAATCTCTGCGATCGGGTCACGGTCCTGCAGCGCGGCGAGATTCTCGCCGAAGGCAGCTACGCCGAGGTCTCGGCCGATGAGCGGGTCCGCACCGCCTATATGGGGTCCGACCATGGCCACTGACGGGGCGCTCCTGCATATCGAGGACCTCAACGCCTGGTACGGCGAGAGCCATGTGCTGCATGGCATCTCCTTCGACGTGCGCCAGGGCGAGACGATCTCGCTCATCGGCCGCAACGGCGCCGGCAAGACGACGACGCTGCGCGCCATCCTCGGCATCGTGCGCAGCCGCAAGGGCGTGATCCGCTTCCGCGGCGAGGATTTGACGCAGGTGCCGCTGCACACGATCGCCAAGCTTGGCATCGGCTATGTGCCCGAGGAGCGCGGCATCTTCGCGAGCCTCAGCGTCGCCGAAAATCTTCTGCTGCCGCCCGTGGTGAGGACAGGTGGCATGAGCGTCGACGAGATCTATACGCTCTTTCCCAATCTCGCCGAGCGGCGCTCGAGCCAAGGCACGAAGCTCTCGGGCGGCGAGCAGCAGATGCTCGCCATCGCGCGCATCCTGCGCACCGGAGCCGATGTCATCCTGCTCGACGAGCCGACCGAGGGCCTCGCGCCGGTGATCGTCCAGCGCATTGGCGAGGTGCTGCAGATGCTCAAGACGCGCGGCATGACCATCGTGCTGGTCGAGCAGAACTTCCATTTCGCGCGCAAGCTCGCCGATCGCTACGTGGTCGTCGAGCATGGCCGCGCCATCGACCATTTCGGCGCAGCCGAGCTCGACGCCAAGATGGCGAGCCTCACCGAGCAGCTCGGCGTGTAGCGGCAGGGGAAACGATCATGTTCTGCATCCCCTTCGTGAAATGCATTCCCTTGATGGCGCTCTACAGCCAGCTCGCGCTCGGTCTGATCAATGGCTCCTTCTACGCACTGTTGAGCCTCGGGCTCGCGGTGATCTTCGGCATGCTGCGCGTGATCAATTTCGCGCATGGCGCGCTCTATATGCTCGGCGCCTTCGTGAGCTGGTGGCTGTCGATCACGCTCGGCGTGCCCTATTGGGGTGCCCTCGTACTGGCGCCGCTCGCGGTCGGCCTCGTCGCGATCCTTCTCGAGAAGAGCATGCTGCACCGCATGTATCGGCTCGACCCGCTCTACGGGTTGCTCCTGACCTTCGGCCTCACCCAGGTGATCGAGGGCATGTTCCGCTATTTCTATGGCGCTTCGGGCCAGCCCTACCCGGCCCCGGACGCGTTGCAAGGCCCGCTTCTCCTGGGGTTCATGGTGCTGCCGATCTATCGCGCCTGGGTTGTCGTCGTATCAGTCATCACCTGTCTCGGCACCTGGCTGCTGATCGAGCGCACCAAGATCGGCGCCTATCTGCGCGCCGCGACCGAGAACCCCACATTGGTTCAGGCCTTCGGCATCAATGTGCCGCTGATGATGACGCTCACCTATGCCTTTGGTGCCGCGCTCGCGGGCTTTGCGGGCGTGCTCGCAGCACCGATCTACCAGGTCTCGCCGTTAATGGGCACGAACCTCATCATCATCGTCTTCGCGGTCGTGGTCGCCGGCGGCATGGGCTCGATCCTCGGCGCCATCATCACCGGATATATACTCGGCCTCCTCGAAGGATTGACCAAGGTGTTCTATCCGGAGGCCTCGAACATCGTGATCTTCGTGGTGATGGCGATCGTGCTGCTGCTGCGCCCGGCCGGATTGTTCGGGAGGGCCGCATGAGCCTCGCCACCTCGACCGCCGGCGTCACGAACGGCACGCGCGCGAGATTGAATCTCACGGTCGCCGTCGTGCTCGCCGTTGCGGCGCTCGTCGCGCCCTTCATGGTCTATCCCGTCTTCCTGATGAACGTGTTGTGCTTCGCCCTTTTCGCGAGCGCCTTCAACCTGCTCATCGGCTATGTCGGCCTCCTCTCCTTTGGACATGCGACCTTCTTCGGCGGCGCAGCCTATGTGACGGCGCATGCGGCAAAGGTCTGGGGGTTGCCGACCGAGCTCGCGATCCTGATCGGCGTCGTCGCGGCGGCCGTGCTCGGCCTCGTGGTCGGCTTCCTCGCCATCCGCCGCCAGGGCATCTATTTTTCGATGATCACGCTCGCGCTCTCGCAGATGTTCTACTTCATCTGCCTGCAGGCGCCTTTCACCCATGGCGAAGACGGCATCCAAGGCGTGCCGCGCGGCAAGTTCCTGGGCCTCGTCAATCTCGACGACAACTTCTCGCTCTATTTCGTGGTGCTCGCCATCGTGGTGGCCGGGCATTTCATCATATGGCGCATCGTGCATTCGCCTTTCGGCAACATCCTCAAGGCCATTCGCGACAATGAGCCGCGCGCCATCTCGCTCGGCTACAATGCAGATAGCTACAAGCTGCGCGCCTTCGTGCTCTCGTCCGCGCTCGCCGGGCTCGCGGGGGGCACCAATGCGATCGTGTTCCAGCTCGCGACCCTGACGGGGGTCGAGTGGCAGAGCTCGGGCGAAGTCATCCTGATGACGCTGCTCGGGGGCATCGGCACTCTGGCCGGCCCGCCGATCGGGGCCGCCATCACGGTCGGCCTGCAGACCTACCTTGCCGCGCTCGATTTCCCGGTGACTGTGCTGATCGGCCTTATTTTCGTCGTCTGCGTCCTGTTGTTCCGCCGCGGCATCGCAGGCGAGGTCGCGGCCTTCATGCGAAAGCGCCGCTGAGCCTCGCCGCGCGGCCCGCTCCGGCTCGTCGCTCGACCACGACGACCACCCCTCCGCAAAGTTTGAAAACAGCTACAAATTTTGATGCTGATTGACATGGTTAAATTTCGATAACCCATTGAACCACAAACCAAATATCTTTGGCCCGCATCTTGCTTACAAAACCGTAAGGAATGCTTGAGGGACTACGCATGCCAGGACAGATTCTGCTCGATTTCGATGGCACCATCGCGATCGAGGATACCACGGATTGCCTGCTCGAACGCTTCGCCGAACCTGGCTGGCGTGCCATCGAGGAAGAGTGGGAAGCCCAGCTCATCGGCTCGCGCGAATGCATGGCGCGACAGGTCGATCTGGTGCGCGCGAGCCAGGACGAGCTCGATGATTTCATCGCCGGCGTCCACATCGATCCGGGTTTCGTTCCTTTCGTCGAGGCCTGCCGGGCCGCGCATTTCGACGTTATGGTCGTCTCGGATGGTCTCGACCGCATCGTGCGTGGCGTCGTCGAGCGCACCGGGCTTTCCCTCCCCGTCGCAGCCAACCACCTGTGGCATCTCGGTGATGATCGTTGGCAGCTCGGCTTCCCGCATGCCAACCCCAGTTGTGTCGCAGGCTCGGGGAACTGCAAATGCGCCCATGCGGCGGCGCTCGGCCCGCGCATTGTGGTCGGCGACGGCCGCTCGGATTTCTGCGCCGCCAACGGCGCCGATTATGTCTTCGCCAAAGGCCGGCTCGCGACGCATTGTGAGGAGAACGGCATCGCCCATGCGCAAATCGCCGATCTCGGCGAGGCCGTAGCGCTCTTCAACACCTGGCATCGTCAACTCGTTCCGCTGCGGGCGAAGACGCCGCCCGAAGCCAAGCCTGCGCTCGGCGCTACGGCGCTCGCCGAGACGGCGCATGGCTAAGGCGGCGGTGGCGTCTGCGACGCACGCGGCCGCCGCAATCGCGAGCGAGGCGTCATGTCTCGCTCTCCCGAAGGGACGTTGAGCGTGTCATGCGACTTCGCGTCATCGATCTCGATTCGAGCCTGCCGTGCCAGCCGCCATTCCTGGAGCGGCTCGAGAGCGGCCGGGCCGAGCACATCGATCTGACGCGATCGGCGGCGTCGCTTCGCATCATGGCGCGGCGGCGCGCCATGGACGAATTCTGCGAGCGCCTGTCCTGCGGAGGCTATGCAAGCGACAACATCCCCGAGGTGACCTTCTTCGGCTCGGGCGATTTCCATCATCTCACGGCAGGGATGCTGCGCCTCGTTGACGAGCCGGTGACCGTTATCCATTTCGACAATCATCCGGACTGGGTGAGCTTCCCGCCGACCTATAATTGCGGCGCCTGGATCAACCGGGCGCTCGCCCTGCCGCATATCCGCAAGGTCGTGACGCTCGGCCCTTGCAGCGACGACCTCGCCTTCCCTGAGCTCAAGACCGGCAATCTCCGCGCCGTGCGCGAAGGCCGGCTCGAGATCCGCCCCTGGCGGCGCCCGCCTTCGCGGGTCTGGCGCGACTATGACTGCGGCCCCGCGCATCGGTCGCAAGGCGGCTATATCGAATGGGCGAACCTCGCCGACGAGGATTTCCGTGCCGTTCTCTGCGACATCATCGCCGAGCTGCCGACCAACGCCGTTTGGCTCACCATCGACAAGGACGTGCTCGCCGAGGAGGAAGCCTCCACCAATTGGGATCAGGGGCTGATGAGCGTCGATCACCTGATCGAGGCGGTCAAGCTCTTTGCGCTGAGAGCGCGCATCCTCGGCATCGATGTCTGCGGCGATTATTCGCAGCCCCGCTTCCGCGACCCCTTCCGCGCCGCGCTCGCGCATTTCGATCACCCGGCAAAGCCGGTGCCGAGCGCGGAGGCGCTGCGGCGCAACGCCGTCACCAACGCGCGGCTGCTCGCCTGTTTCGAGGAGGTGCTGGCATGAGCCTCAGCATCATCTTCTGGTTTGCGCTTTCTGTCGCCTGCGACGTCTCGGGGCAGCTCTGCTTCAAGACGGGCGCCGACCGTATGCCGACGGAGGCTTCGCTCATCGGCAAGGCTGTCGCCATCGCCAAGAGCCCCTGGCTCGTCGCGGGGCTGTGCATCTACACGATCGAGGTGTTCGTCTGGCTCAAGATCCTGTCAGTTGCACCGCTCAGCATCGCTTTCCCGGTCGCCAGCCTGAACTTCCTCGGCGTGACCCTTGCGAGCGCCACAATCCTGGGCGAGAAGGTCGGCCGTCCGCAATGGCTCGGCGCCTGGCTCGTCACTATCGGCGTGGCCATCGTGGCAGTCAGCGCATGACCCAAATCACCCGACAACCTGGCACGAGACGATGACGACCAGCGATCGCAGCTTCACCATTGCGGGCAGCCGCACCGGCTTCCTCCTGGTGCACGGGCTCGGCGGCACGCCGCTCGAGCTGCGCATGACCGCGAAGGGCATCGCGTCGGGAGGCTTCACGGTGCATTGCTGCCAGCTCGCCGGTCATTGCGGCACCGAGGAGGAGCTGCTCGCGAGCACCTGGCCCGAATGGTATGCGAGCGTCGAGGCGGCGCTGACGAAGCTCGAGGCCGTCTGCGACACGATCGTCGTTGGCGGCCTGTCGATCGGCGCCATCCTGGCGCTGCGGCTCGCGGCCCTGCATCCTACTCGTGTGCACGGGGTCGCCTGCTTCGCGCCGACCTTGTGGTATGATGGCTGGAGCATTCCGAAGCACCAGTTCCTGCTGCGCTGGCTATGGTTCCTGCCGGCCGCCAAGCGCTATCGCTTCCCCGAGCAGGAGCCTTACGGCGTCAAGGACGAGCGCATGCGCGCCTTCGTCCTCAAATCCCTGGCCTCCGGCGATCCCAGCATGGCGGGGCATGCGAGCACGCATGCTTTGTCGCTCTACCAGTTCTGGCAGCTCGTCGACGACATGAAGCCGCGGTTCTCCTCGATCAAGCTGCCGGTCTTCATCGCCCATCCGCGCGAGGACGATCTCGCGAGCATCAAGAACGCCTTCTATCTGCAGGAGAAGCTCGGCGGGCTCGTCGAGATGCTGGTGCTCGACGACAGCTACCATCTCGTGACCATCGACCGGCAATGGAAGGTGCTCGTCGATCGCGCCGTGCGGTTCGCGCAAGGGATCGAGCAGCACCGCCCGCGCACCACCTCCGCACCGCTTGCCGGAAATCGCGCGATCGCTGCCGAGTAGCGGCAAGGCGATGAGCCTCGAGGCGCGAATCTTCAAGAGCTTCGCCGAAATCGATCCGGCCGCCTGGGACGCCTGCTTTACCGGCGAAGCCGAGGGCCACGCCTATTACGCCGCCTGCGAAGAAGGAGAGGGCAAGCACATCCAGCACGGCGCCGCGGCCGTCTTCGCTGATGGCCGGCTCGTCGCCGCGGCGCCGATCTTCAGGATCGTGTTTCGCCTGGACACGCCGATCCAAGGTCCGCTGCGGCGGCTGACCGAGCGCGTCCATCCCTTGGTCAAAGGCCTGATCGACCTGCCAATCATCGCCTTCGGCTCGCCCTATTCCGAGCGCTGCCATATCGGATTCGCGCGGGATCTCGACGCGACGACGCGGCGCCGCCTGCTGCTCATGCTCATGGATCTCTTGGAGGATCATGCGCATCGTTCCGGCATCGGCCTCGTCGCCTTGAAGGATCTGGCGCAGGCCGAGGAAGCCGAGTTCGGCGCGATGATCGCGGCTCACGGTTGGACGCGCGCCAGGAGCCTGCCGACCGCCGTCCTCGAGTTGCCCTTCGCCGATTTCGACGCTTATCTCGAGAGCCTTTCGGCCGCGACCCGCAAGGACGTCCGCCGCAAGCTCAGGAGCAGGCAGGCGCTCCGCATCGAGTGGCGCAGCGACATTGACGGGCTCGAGGACGAGATCGCCGAGCTCTATGCCTCGACCCGCCGTCGCAGCAGCCTCGATTATGGGGATTTCGAGACCCTACCCGACGGCTATTTCCGGACGGTGACGCGCGCGCTCGGCGAGCGGGCGCGCATCGCCCACTACTGGGCGGGCGACACGCTCTGCGCCTTCAATCTCGTCCTCATCGAAAAAGACAGGATGATCGATAAATTCCTCGGCATGCGCTATCCGCTAGGCCAAGAGCACAACGTCTATGCGCTCAGTTGGATGGAGAACGTCAAAGAGTGCCTCGCCCGCGGCATCGGCTGCCTGCAGACAGGCCAGACCGCCTATGGGCTGAAGCTGCGCTATGGCAGCCGGCTGCAGCCGTCCCATGTCTATTTCAAGCACCGTTCCGCCCTGCCCTACGCCATCTTGAAGACCGTCAACCGCTTCATGAAAGCCGATCGTCTCGATCCGGAGCTGAGGGCCACGAGAGCTTTCACATCGTGACGCGTCCCTCCATTGCTATCTCGCCCCGGATGATCTTCTTCTGGGGCGCGTTCCTCGCGCTCGACACCGCGACCCAGCTCGCCTTCAAGGCCGCGAGCGAGCCACTCGAGGGGACGCCCTTCGGGCTTCAATTCCTCTTGCTCGCTCTGGTGACCCCGGCCTTCTGGCTCACCGTCTTGTGCTATATTGGCACTTTCATCTTCTGGATGGCGGTGCTGGCCCGCATGGATCTCAACCGCGCTTTCCCGCTCACCGCGCTCACCTATCTGACGGTGCCGCTCCTCGCCTTCGCGCTCTTCGGCGAGCATCTGCCGTCGCTTCGCGTCCTCGGCATCGGGGTGATCATCGCGGGCGTTATCCTGATCGGATGGGACGAGTGAACTGGCGAGGCCCCTGGCCTGTCAGGCTGCGGCTCATCCTCGCCTTCCTGCTCGTCGGCGTGCCGCCGATGCTCGGCGCAGCCTATCTCGCGACGCGGCTGATCTCTGGCGCATTCGAGAAGAATGTCGGCCAATGGCTGACGGAGACGGCGCGCTTCGTCGTCGTCGAGATCATGGATCGCGAGAATGACGCGGCCCAGATCGCCGCGACCTTGACGGGAGCGGTGAGCCAGACCTCGAACGAGACCGTCGAGGCCCTCAAGGCCGCGCTCAAGCCGCATGAGCCGGTGCTCGCCGCCGACGGCTTCGACGTCCTGATGATCTATGACGCGAGCGGAACCGTGCTCTACAGCACGCTGCCCTTCGTTCCGACGAAGAAGCTGCCGGCCGCCCCGACGCGCGCGATCTTCGGAGGCAAACTCGACGGGCAGCCCGTGCTGGTCGCGGGCTCGACCGCCAAGCTCTCGGCCGGCGCCGGCGGCCTCTACCTCTTCCTCGGCGATGCGCTCGACACCGCAACCTTCTCGAGTCTCAAAGCGGTGCCGTCGCTGCAGCTCGATTTCTTCGCCGTGCACGGCACAGAGGCGACCAAGCTCTATGAGAGCGCGAACCTCGCCGCCGTGCCGACGCCGGCGATCCTGCAGCAGGTGGCCGCGACCGACGATCCCGTGCCGCTCGACAATCCGCCGGGTGACAGCTTCCTCGCAGCGGTCGCGGGGCTCAAGGATCAGGACGGCGAATTGTCCGGCATCGTGATTTGTGGCGTCGGGGGCGAGGACGGGCTTGAGGGCCAGGATCAACAGCTCCATCTGCTCTGGGCCGTCTTCCTCTTCGGCGCGATCATCTTCGTGCTCGCAGGCGCCTTAGTCTCGGCGCGCTTCGTGAAGCCGCTGCGCGCCTTGTCGCGGGGCGTGCGGCTCGTCGCCTCGGGGGATTTCTCGCAGCGCGTGCCGGAAGCCGGCGACAAGGAGACCGTCGAGCTCGCGTCGCGCTTCAACGCCATGGCGGAGGAGCTCGAAGCCGCAAGGGCACGCGAATCCGAGCTGAGGCGCAAAGAGCGCCTCTCGACGCTCGGCGAGGCCGCGATGGTTATCGCCCATGAGGTGCGCAATCCGCTCGGCATCATCAAGACCTCGAGCGATCTGGTCCGCGCTCGCGCCAAGCTCGGGCCGAAGGAGGAGCAGCTCCTCGACTATGTGACCGAGGAGGTGCATCGCATCGACAACCTCCTCACCGAGGTTCTCGATTTCGCCCATCCGAAGGAGCCGCGCCGCAGCACCTTCCCGCTGCGCGAGCCGGTCGACCGTATCATCGGCTTCCTGGCCCCGGAATTCACCCGCAAGGGCTTGCACATCGCGGTCGAGGATCATGCCGAGGGAGCGCTCGTCAGCGCCGATCGCGACCAAATCTACGAGGCAATGCTCAATCTCGTGATCAACGCAATGGACGCGATCCAGCGCGGGGGCCGCGTCGTCGTGAGGCTCGCTTCGGTGCAAGGGCGCGTCTCGATCGACATCGCCGATAACGGGCCAGGCGTGAAGCCGGAACTGCGGGCGCGCATCTTCAACCCCTTCTTTACCACCAAGGCCCAGGGGACCGGGCTTGGCCTTGCCAAGGTCGCGACCGTGGTCGAGGCGCATCAGGGCGAGGTCGAATGCCTCGAGGAGCCAGGAGGGGGCGCGTGCTTTCGCGTCAGCCTGCCGCGCATCAGCGATGGCTCGAGGGCGGCAGACGCCAAGACCCCGGGCCCCAAGACACGTGACGCAAAAGCCGACCCCACGAGGACCGGCGGCGCCAGGGTCGAGGAGAAGAAGCCACAGGAAGGCAGACCCGGCGAGAGCAAGGCCGAGGCACCGCAAGGTGAAGGAGCAAGATCGTGACGCACACCGTCCTCATCGTCGATGACGAAGTGCGTCTGGGCGAGCTCCTCTCGGCGAGCATCGCCGATCGCGGCTACCGCACGATTGTGTGCACCTCCGCCGAAGAGGCGCTCGAGGCCTTCGATCCGGTGACGATCGACCTCGTGATCTCGGATCTGCGCATGCCGGGCGCCGATGGCCGCACCCTGCTGCACGAGATCAGGGCCCTCGCTCCGGACATGCCGGTCGTGCTCATCACGGCCTACACCTCGATGCGCGACGCGGTCGAGATGATCAAGGAAGGTGCCTTCGACTACATCTCGAAGCCCTTCGAGATGGACGACATCCTCGCCACGATCGAGCGCGCCTTGAAGCTCGGCGATGCGATGCGCGAGAATGCGCGGCTGCGCTCGGAGATCGAAGGGAGGAACAGCTTCGAGCAGCTCGTCGGCACGAGCCCTGCCTTCCGGCGCGTCATCGAGCAGATCGGCGAAGTCTGCGGCAGCCGTGCCACGGTGCTGCTCAACGGCGAGAGCGGCACCGGCAAGGAGGTCGCGGCGCGCGCCATCCATTTCAACAGCCCACGCAAGTCGAAGCCCTTCATCGCGGTCAATTGCGCCGCGATCCCCGATGGGCTGATCGAGAGCGAGCTTTTCGGCCATGTGAAGGGCGCCTTCACCGGCGCGGTCGCGCATCGGCGCGGTCGCTTCGCCGATGCCGATCAGGGCACGCTGTTCCTCGACGAGATCGGCGATATGCCGATGGCGACGCAGGCGAAGATCCTGCGCGTGCTGCAGGAGCGCAGCTTCGAGCCCGTGGGATCCGGGCGGACCGAGAAGGTCGATACGCGCGTGGTCGCCGCGACCAATCGCGACCTGCGCCAGGCGGTCGCTGACGGCGCCTTCCGCGAGGATCTGTTCTACCGCCTCAACGTCTTCCCGATCGCGCTTCCGGCGCTGCGCGACCGCAAGGAGGACATCCCGGCCCTCGCCCAATATTTCCTGAAGACCGCGAACGAAACGATGGGCAAGCGCGTCGTCGGCGTGACGCCGGCCGCGCTCGCGGCGATGAGCCAATATCATTGGCCAGGCAATATTCGCGAATTGCAAAATTGCGTCGAGCGCGCCGTCATCGTGGCGCGCGGCTCGAGCATCGACGTCACTGACCTGCCGCGCGATATCTTCGATCAGGGTCCCGCCTCGGACAAAGCGTCGCGGCGCCGCACTGGCGATCTCGACGGGGAGCTCGCCCGCATCGAGAAGGGCTTCATTCTCGACGCGCTGCGCGAGACGAACGGTGTGCAGAGCAAGGCCGCAAGGCTGCTCGGCATCAATGAGCGCAGCCTCTGGCACCGCGTGAAGAAGCTCGGCATCGCCATCACCAAGCGCGCGAGCGGCGGGGGAGCGACGCCATGACGGGCGGCATCAGCATCGAGAAGGCGAGTTCGCCATGAGCGCCGGGAATCCGTCTTTACCGCTCGGCTATTCGGTGGTCGGGCCCGGCCGCGTCGCGGCCGTCGTCACCTATCTCGAGATGCGAGCGCGGCCGGCTCCCCGCAGCGGCGCCGGGCCTCGCCCCGAATTTGCACTCGAGCCGCTCGATCGGCAGGATCTTGCGGCCTATCGAGACTTGTTCCGGCGCGTCGGCGAGCCCTGGCTCTGGTGCTCGCGCCTTGTCCTGTCGGACACGCAGCTTGAGGAGGCGCTCGCCGATCCGATGATCGAGGCGCACCGGCTTTGCCAGGGAAGTGAGGCGATCGGCCTGCTCGAGCTCGATTTTCGCACCGAGGGTGAATGCGAGCTCCTCTATTTCGGCCTCGTCAACGAGGCCATTGGCAAAGGTGCCGGACGTTATCTCATGGACCTCGCGATCGAGAGGGCCTGGGCAAGGCCGATCAGCCGCTTCTTCCTGCATACCTGCAGCTTCGACCATCCGCGTGCAGTCGACTTCTATCGAGCCTCGGGATTTCGGCCTTACAGGCTTGCCGTCGAGGTGTTCGAGGATCCGCGCCTCAAGGGCCATCTGCCTCGCAGCGCGGCGCCCCATGTCCCGATCATCGAGGCCCTGTGATCGATACTTCCGCAAGGAGCTGATCGGCGCGCCTGACCGCGAGGTCGGGCGGCGAAGGCGCTACTGGAACAGATAGGAGAGGCCGAAGCCGAAGGTCGGCTGAAAGCGTCGCTCGATCACCGGGCTATGCGCCACGTTCGAGACGAGATAGCTCATGCCGCCGCGTCCGATCAAGGCGAGGTTCGGGGCGAAGCGATAGAGCGCATCGACCGTGGTCCCGACGGATTCGACGCCGGCGTGGGCATTGAACACAGGCTTGCCGGTCGCAAGGCTCTGGAATTCGGATACGCCGTACCAGGCCTGCATATAGCTGTGGTCTGCCACCACCGTCGTGAATGCCGGCACGACCACGAAACGGTTGGTGACGGGGAGCGCTGTCCCGATTTTCGCCTCGAAAGTCGTCCCATAGCTTCCCGAGAAGTCATGGACGAGGCTGCCCTTCAAATCGAGCCAGCCGAGATCGTATTCGCTAATGAAACGCGCCTGCGGCGCCTCGGCAATATTGCCAAGCCCCAAGATCTTCGGACTATTCGTCTGGTCACGACCGAGCCTGAAGAAGGCCGAAGTCGCGAACGAAAAGGTTCCGTCATTGTAGAGATAAACGCCTGCCCCGTCTTCCATATTGATGAAGAAGCGCTTCTTGTAGGTATAGTCGATGTCGGGCAGCGGCAGGCTGCGCAAGCCGTTGCCGCCAGGGTAAGTGGGCTCAACCAGGTAGCCGCCGCCGATGCGATTCGTGCTCGACATCAGCTTGGCGAATTGCTCGGGCGTGACGTCGGGCGTGAAGCTGTCAAGGCTGATGGTCTGCGAGCTGTCGTTCGCCTGGAAGGAGGTCGTCGACTGCATTGTAGAGGGCGTGGTGGCCGTCTGCGCGCATACCAAACCCGGCGCTGTCACCAACGCGCAGGCCAGTGCAAATTGCAGCCAACGGCTCCGTAGCATCGAACTCGCGAAAACGCCCCTTTTCACACCTGCGAGCGCCGTCCATCGCCCGTCCGTCCCTTATACTCCTCGCCGCCGCCAGCCGGAAGCCCTGAGGGGCGGGCGATATGCCGCTGTGGCCAAGACACCACAATCAGCACCGCCCGCGCCGCGGAATCCGGCTCGAGTGGAGACCGCCGGCTCTAATGCCCGCCACCGCCGCCTGCCGCGACACCGAGCTTCGGGCGCTTCACCAGCGGCAGGAAGAGCAGCATGACGACGAAGATCACGGTCAGCGAGAAAAACACATCCGAGAGCGCCATCACCAGTGCCTCGCGGCGCACCAGCAAGGCGAGCTTCTTGATGGCCGCAACCTCCGCGTCAGAGCCGCGCGGCGCCATGACGGCCGTCATGTTTGACAAGGTCTCCTCGGCCTTGAAATGCCCCCATGCGACCTTCTCGTGCAGCCGCACGAGATGCAGGTCCATGCGCTTGTTCATCAGGGTGTTGATGCCGGCGAGACCAAAGGCGCCGCCGAGATTGCGCGTCAGGTTGAAGAGGCCGGAGGCCGAGCGGATGCGCTCGGGCGACAATGTCGCGAGCGACATGTTGGTGATCGGCACCATGGAGAACATCATGCCCGAGCCGCGCAGGATCTGCGGCACGAGGAGCTCGTAGAAGTCCCAGTCCTTGGTGACGTCAGAGGCCATATAGGTGCCGAGCGCAAACACCGAGAAGCCGAATCCGAGAAGGACGCGCGGATCGACCCTGGTCATCAGCCGCCCGACCAGCGGCGCGCAGAAAAACATGGTGAGGCCGCTGACGAACATCGTCTTGCCGATCATCAGCGCGTCATAGTCGCGCACCCGCGCGAGATAGACCGGATAGATATAGGTCAGCCCGTACAGCCCGACGCCAAGCACGAAGGAGAGCACGCATCCGGTCGAGAAATTACGGTTGTTGAAGGCGCGCAGATCGACGATCGGCTGATGCGCGGTCGCCGCGCGCCAGAAGAACAGCACGGCGCCGACGCAGGACAGGATCCCGCATACGAAGACCGACTGGTCCTGGAACCATTCATGGTTCGGCCCCTCCTCCAGAACATATTCGAGGTTGCCGAGAAAGAGCGCGAGGCCGAGAAGTCCGGTCCAGTCGAACCGGTTGAGCAGGCTGAGCTGCGGCTTGTCGAAATCGATGAGCAGGAAGGTCGCGACCGCGACGGCGCAGCCCGGGATGACGTTGACCAGGAAGAGCCAATGCCAGGAGAATTGGTTCGTCAGATAGCCGCCGACGGTCGGCCCGATGGTCGGAGCGAGCGTCGCCACGAGGCCGATGAGCGGGCTCACGATCGGCTGCTTCTCCTTCGGGAAGACGGTGAAGGCCGCGGCGAACACCGAGGGGATCATGCCGCCGCCGATGAAGCCTTGTATCGCCCTCCACACGATCATCTGGTCGATGGAGTTCGACGAGGCGCACATGATGCTGGCGAGCGTGAAGCCGGCCGCGGAGGTCGCGAAGAGGTAGCGCGTCGAGAACACCCGCGCCAATAATCCCGAGAGCGGGATCATGATGACCTCGGCGACGAGGTACGAGGTCTGGACCCACGGGATCTCGTCGGCGCTGGCGGAAAGCCCGGCCTGGATCTCGGAGAGCGAAGCCGAGACGACCTGGATATCGAGGATCGCCATGAACATCCCGAAGACCATGGCGATGAAGGCGAAGACGCGCCTCGTGGTGAGCTGCGGCACCATCGGCGGCGCTGCGGGTGCGGCGATCCGCGGCGCGGGCTGGCGCGGCGGGTTGCGCTCGAGCGTCGCGACCCCGTCCCTGGTGAGCGAAATGGCCGTCGACATGGTCGCTCCTTGCGCGCCGAACGCCTTCAGCGATTAGCGAAGAGGCGATGCGAGCTTGGCTTCCTCGGAGGCGTTGGGCTTGGCGGACGCGCCTGAACCCAGCATGCGCAAGGCCCTGTCCTTGACCTGCCCGAGATAGGCGACGACCCGGCCAGGGATATCCTCGCCGATTACGCGGGAACCCGGCTCGCGCGTATTGATGCCGACGATGACCGACATGCCCGGCCGCAGGGTGCCCGCGGCCACGACATCGTCGGGGAGCGCGATGCGCACGGTCAGGCGCTGCACGATCTTGGTGAAGTTGCCCGTCGCGTTCTCCGGCGGCAGCAAGGAGAAGAGCGAGCCCGAGGCCGGCGCCACGCTCTCAACCCGCCCCTCGATCACCTGATCGCTGAAGGCGTCGACGCGCACATCGACGGGCTGGCCGGGCTTCACATCGGCGAGCTGCGTCTCCTTCAGATTGGCCTCGACCCGCACGGTCGAGAGCGGCACCAGCGCCATGACCCTGGTGCCCGTCTGCACATATTGCCCGACCTCAACGGCGCGATTGCCGACGACGCCGTCGAAGGGCGCGTGGATCTCGGTGAAGGACAGGTCGCGCTTGGCGCGATCGAGCGCGGTCGCGAGCTCGGCGCGGCTGCGTTCGGCCTCGACCTTCTGGGCCCTGAGCACGCCGATCGTGGCATCGGCCGAATCGATTGCGCTCTGCGCCGCGCTGATGCCGGCATTCGCCTTGTCGCGATCGGCGCGCGCCTGGTCGAGCGTCGCCTTGGTGCCGAAATCCGTGGCGGCGAGCTTCTGGGCCCGCTCGAAGGCGGCCTGGGCGCGCACCATCTCGGCCTGGGCTGAGACGAGCTGCGCCTTCGCCTGGTCGATGGCCGAATTCTGCGCATCGATCTGCTTGCCGATCCGCAGGATCGTGGCGTCCTGGGTCGCGAGGTGATTGGCCGCGGCGTCGACGGCGAGCTTGTAGTCGCCATCATCGATACGCACGAGCACGGCCCCTTGGGCCACATGCTGGTTGTCGGTGACCTCGACGCTGGTCACGAGGCCGGACACCTTGGCGGCAAGCAGCGACATATCGGCGGCCACATAGGCGTCATCCGTTGACATGATGAACCGGCCATGCGTCCACCAGCCGAAGCCGAAATAGCCGCCGATGCCGACAGCGGCGAGCGCCACCACGCCGAGCACCATCCGCTTGCGAGGGCGACGCGGCGGCATCACCTCGCCCGAGATCACTCGCGCTCCGGCGAGCTGGCGCTCACCCTGCACCGCCGGGCTATGGCCACCAACGACGGTCACGCCTTTCGCCGGGCTCGCGGCCTCGCGCGCGAGCGCTTCGGTCGAATGGGCCTGAGCCGCGACCGCTGGCGCCTTCGCGACATCTTGAGCTGCAATTTCAGGTTGTGCCGAACTCGTGCGTCCGCCGGACGCGGGGGCGTCAGCGAATGCCTTGTCGCCCGCGCGGGGAAGCTCGTTCGCCCCATTCTTCGAGTCAACCGACATGTCGGACTCCACAACCCCCTCGGATTCCCCACTCGCAAGATGCCCCACTCGGCATCTCGCTTGCAGGAAACCAAAATCGCCGGACATGGCACCAAGCGCCGCTCGGCTGCATTGACCGAACGGTTCAGTCAATGACCATTGACTTAGCCCAGGCCTTGCCGCATATCAAGATCGAACTGAACGGTTCGGTCAATATTCTGATCATCCTGCCCGAAGCTCCTGCTCAGATTTGATGCTTTCGGCCGGAGATCGAACCAAAAACAAACGCCGGAGTGTGCGAATCGGCCATGGAACAGGTTGTTGACAGTCTCGTGACCCCCTCGAGGGTGGAGACGAGGGAACCTCCCGCCGACAACGCCAAGCGACGCCAGATCATCGAGGGCGCGCGCCAGGTCTTCCTGGCCCAGGGCTTCGACCGTGCCAGCATGGACGAGATCGCGCGCGCGGCCGGCGTCTCGAAGGGCACGCTCTATGTCTATTTCGACAATAAGCAGCGCCTCTTCGAGGAGCTGATCATCGAGGATCGGCGCGACCAGGCCGAGCGCATCGTCAAGGTCGATTTCGCCGATCCCGACATCCGAGCCAACCTGATGCGCTTCGGCGTCAGCCTCGCCGAGCGGTTGCAAATGCCGCAGACCATCGCCTTGAGCCGCGTCGTGATCGCAGCGTCCGCCCATATCCCCGAGATCGGGCGCACGCTCTACGCGGCGGGGCCGGGCTACGGTATCTCCTACATCTCCTCCTATTTCGACGCGAAATGCGCCGAAGGGCGCTTGTCGATGCTGGACACCAAGCTCGCCGCGGCGCAGTTCATCGAGCTGTGCATGTGCATGATCCTGAAGCCCATCATGTTCAACGTGTCGGGCCCCTCCTCGCCCGAGAGGATCAAGACGGTAGTGACGAGCGCGGTCGACATGATTCTCGCGGCCTACGGCCCGAAATAGCGCTCGCGGCGAAACGCGCCCTTCAACGCTCCGCCACTCCTCTGCTAAGGCTTGCGCCACAGAGGAGCCGGAACCTCGAGCGAAGCCGAAAGCCTTCGTCGCGAGGCCGTGCTCGGGCCAGCACAAGGCGAGCGAGACAAGATGCAGGCGCGCGATCCCGATTTTCTTCCCATCTCAGGCTTCGACTTGCCGCGCTTCGCGGGCATTCCGACCTTCATGCGGCTGCCGCATGTGCCGCTCGGCGATGCCCGTATCGGCAATGTCGACATCGGCCTCATCGGCGTGCCCTGGGATGCCGGCACCACCAACCGGCCGGGCGCGCGCCACGGGCCACGCGCACTGCGTGACGCAACCACCATGGTGCGCCAGCTCAACCAGGCGACCGGGATCAAGCCCTTTCATCTCGCGCGCTGCGCCGATCTCGGCGACGTCCAGGTGAATCCGGCGAGCCTCGACGACACTCTGGTGCGAATCAAGAGCTTCTATCGCGAGGTTGTGGCCCGCAGGATCACTCCGATGACGATCGGCGGCGATCATCTGACGAGCCTGCCCGTGCTGCGCGCGCTTGCGGCCGAGGGCCCGGTCGGCATGATCCATTTCGACAGCCACACCGATTTCTACGACAGCTATTTCGGCGGCTTCAAATATACGCATGGCACGCCCTTCCGCCGCGCCGTCGAGGAAGGGCTGCTCGACCCGAAGCGCGTGGTGCAGATCGGCATCAGGGGCTCGGCCTATGACGGGGAGGACACGGAATTTGCGCGCAGCGTCGGCGTGCGCATCATCTTCATCGAGGAGCTGATGGAGCGTGGCACCAAGGCCGTCATGGACGAGGCAAAGAGCATCCTCGGCACGGGGCCCACCTATCTCTCCTTCGACATCGACGGGGTCGATCCGGCCCAGGCGCCGGGCACGGGCACGCCGGAGATCGGTGGGTTCTCGACCTTCCAGGCCCAGCAGATGCTGCGCCAGCTCGGCGATGTCGATCTCGTGGGGGCCGATTTCGTTGAGCTCTCGCCGCCCTTCGATGTTGGCGGCATCACCGCCTGGGCGGGAGCGAGCCTCGTCTTCGAGATCCTCTGCGTACTCGCCCAATCGGTGCAACGGCGGGGCTGAGCCCCGCGTTTGTGGCCCAAGCTCGCTGCTTGCGGGAATCGGCCACACATGCATAGCATTCTTCAGCGATGCGGCGGAAGGCAGCGATGGAAGACACGGCCCTCGAGAGTCACGAGCACAGGGAGCACGCCGAGCACGCGGCTGAAGTCGGCGATCCCTTCATCATCAAGGTGTCGATCACCATCGCGGTGCTTGCCGTGATCGCGGCGGGCATTTCGAGCCTCGAGACGGTCGAATCCGGAAGCGCGCTCTCCAAGCTGAGTGACGCCAATCTCGCCCAGAACAAAGCGACCGACACCTGGGCCTATTACCAGGCCCAGCGCGTCAAGAAGGCGATCTACGATTCGGTCGCTTTGCAGACGCCCGAGAAGGCGCTCGAAGCGCAAAAGGAATCGCAGCGCTACGACACGGATAGCCGCAAGCTCGAGACCGACGCGAAGAATCTCGAGGCGACGGTCGATGCGGCCGAGGAAGAAAGCCGCATGCACGAGCATCGCCACCACCGGCTCACCCTCGCAGCAACCTTCCTGCATGTCGGCATCGCGGTCTCGACCATCGCCATCATCGCGAGGGGCCAGCGCTGGCCCTGGTATGCGGCGGTGGCGCTCGGCATCGCCGGCCTCGGAGTGGCGGGGAGCGCCTACTTGCATTGAGGGCGTGCGACGCCAACCGGCGTCATGGCCGCACTTGTTGCGGCCGCCCACGGCTTTGCGGTGCTGGTGCTGCTCGATCGTGGGTAAGTCGCGTTGGGTGCCCGGGCCAAGCCCGGGCATGACGCGCCCCGGGGACGATCCCGGGCAAGACGAACGTTGGGTGCTACACCGTCCCCGAAGCATATCGC
>Ga0318562_10000214_pt1 | contig 27515 bp, 27 predicted proteins | sample GRESIP066b5f18_FD_203688 | JGI IMG/M metagenome (GOLD analysis project Ga0318562, IMG submission 203688) | Tropical soil microbial communities from Luquillo Experimental Forest, Puerto Rico - GRE.SIPMG.066b5f18 | ecosystem: Environmental > Terrestrial > Soil > Tropical forest > Bulk soil... | reverse complement strand
TAATTAAACATACAGAAAAAATACTCGGACCCGCTCCAAGTTCTTTTTGCGTGTTAGCGTACGGATCAAGTGGTAGAAATGAAGCTACTTTATATTCCGATTTTGAATTTGGCCTTCTTTTTGAAGAGGATACACCATCAAACAGGCGATATTTTCAAATTTTATCAGGAATGATTTTGCTTAATATTATTAATTTATCTGAAACAATTTTATTCCAGCTTAATTTTCCCTTTTTTAAAGCGAAAAATTCTTCTAACGCTAAAGAGCAATGGTTTTTAGATACTGCTATTCCAAGAGGCATGAGTATTGATATTATTGAAGATCCACATGCGACGAAACTCCCCATTGCAACAGGGAAGGGAGTTCCTTTCATGGGAACGCCTAAAAATATGGCAAATCAGTTAATAACGTTGGCGAAAGAAGAATATTTTGGCTATAGTAATTTATCTGAAAGATTGATTTATGGAAACCAGAAGCTCTTTAGTCAATATAAAATTTATAAAAATATAATATTGGCGACTACGCTTCATAAATCTGCTATAAGCACTTTTCATGATATTATAACTCGCTATCATAAAACAGTTTTTCGATCGTGGGATAAGAAAATTGATTTTAAAAATACCTTTTATCGACCTTTAGTTATAGCTATAGAAAGCCTTTCAGATATATATAGAATTCAACAGACAAGTACATTGGAGCGTATTGAGGAACTAAGTAAGCAAAAAATTATAAGTAAAATTGAGGCAGCAAAATTACAAAGCTATTTTTTGGAAATGCAAAAATTAAGAATAAAGATGCAGCTTAAACGAAAAGGTCAATATGAAGGTATTACAGAAAACGACTACCCTGAGATTAAAAACTTATTTGCCTTAAAATTAGAAAGCTTAGGAATATTAAAAAAAATAGATAACAAATCAAACTTCAGAAAAATTAATGGCGCTCATAGACAAGCAGTTTTTACTCATGGGTAGGAATAGCTTTCAGAGGTTCTAGGCGTAAACCGGCAAAATTTCCGATCGAGGCCTACCTCTTTTGCCAAACATATATTGAGATATCGCTTTAAAAGCTCGAGTAGCCACTTTTTGTGTACTATGTGCGTCGAGATGATCAGCAATAGAACTATTATTTTTTGTTCTTATAGCGAAAGCTTGCAAGCCATAATCAGACAAACCAGCTTCTTTTTGCAAAAGCCCAAAAAGCTCCTTACGCTCTTTTTTATTAGTACTTTTGCGCGCTTTCTGCCAAAGCGTACGCTCTCTCATCAAATCAAGCCGACGAATGCCCTCACCCAAGCAGGCGTTGTACAGCATACGAGCACAGTTAAACCTGATGTTTAGCATCCGCTCATCATGCGGCGTCGTTCGTAATGGCAGCTCATATATAAAAACGCTCTTAGACATTTTTTTGATTCTCTATATATTGCTTTACCACTTCGAGCGGAGCGCCACCAACGGTGGAAACAAAATAACTGTGGGTCCACAGCGTAGGCAGGCGTGAGCGCAACTGAGGAAACTCTTGGCGCAAATATCGAGAGGATGAACCTTTTATGTGTTTCACCAAACGATGCACTCCAAATTGCGGATCGACTTCTACCAGCATGTGCACATGATCGGGCATGGTTTCGAGCTCAATCAAATCAGAATTTAATTCGTTACATACTTTCTGTATAATGGCTTTCAATCTCGTTTCTATGGCTCCAACCAATACTCGCCTTCTATATTTTGGACACCATATAACGTGGTACTTGCAGGAATACACGATGCTCTTGTTTGATTTGTAATTTATCTTAAATTCGGCCACATGATCAATATATGTCCAAATTATATCTATTTGCAAATGCAAATCCTCCGCTAGACCCCATAAATAAATTTAGGGGCTTGCGCGGCGGGTTTGGTCATAGCCTTTGTACCCCCTTTTAAAACCGTTTTGACAGACTGTGAATCAATAATACCAACACTAGCGTGCGGGTCTTTTCCAATTTTTCCGCGCAGCTTATGCCTCAATCGTTCGTGCATCTGAAACCAGACACTAGAATTATGCCATTTTCTGAAATAGCCATACACTGTCTGCCAAGGAGGAAAATCCTTCGGGAGAAAGCGCCATTGTTTCCAATTTATTTTCAAGATATTTAAAATAAACATTGAGGAGATAAAAGATTTAAAATGAGCAAAACAATAATTCTACTATTAGCATGGTCGTTAATAGCCCCGATATCTATCGTCCATGGAATGGATATGCCTATGGATGTGAATAATCCAACACCTGAAGATTATTACCGTCTTGGAAAATTGTATACTGATGGCGATGTAGTTCCCAAGGATTATGAATTAGCCGCTCACAACTATGAATTGGGAGCTCTAAATGGGCATGTAGAATGTCAATTTTGGCTTGGTGCGTCCTACCAAGAAGGTTATGGTGTTGAAAAAAGTAATGAGAAGGCTATTCAGTGGTATAAAGTTGCTGCCGAAAATGGCCATGTTCAAGCGAAGTATTTCCTTGGAATTATATACTATTATGACTATAAAGACTACACAGCAGCCTACAAATGGTTAAAAGAGTCGGCAGACCAAGATAATGAAGACTCCCAATATCAATTAGGATTAATGTACTATTATGGCCAAGGTGCACCACAAAATTATGAATTTGCTTTTACCTACTTCCAAAAGGCGGCTCATAATGGACATGGAAAATCTAGATTAGAGCTCGTATCTCGTATTGCGTTAGGAATGACGACAGATCAAAAAGAAAAATTTAAAGAGTATTATAAAAGATTTGTAACTGAAGATATCGAATATATCGAAAAACGAGAGACTCGGCTTAATGAGGCAGAAGCTCACGCACGAAGACAGAAAGATAAACCAGCAAAAGAACAAGATAAACTTGATTCTGCATATGACTATTTTGCCTTATATGACTTTTTTGCCTTGGCAACAATATATTACGAAAGAAGCGATGAAAATCCTAAAGATATAGATAAAGCGATGGAATATTATGAAGCTGCAGCTAAACAAAATGACGAAAGAGCCTTTTATGTATTAGCTTGCTTGTATGATGAGGGAAAAAAGATCCATGAAGACAAAAAAATGGCTTTTTATTACTTCAAAAAATCAGCAGACATGGGACGTGGGCATTCTCAAATGAAAGTCATGTTAATGTACGCTCGAGGAATTGGGACTGTACAAAATAAAGAAATGGCAATGTTTTACTATAATAAATTACTTACCCACGAAGACCCAGAAATTAGGCAGAGACTTTTATCTGCTATGGATAAGAACCATGACCAAGATGAAGAATATTTATTAAATTTCGATTTAAAAACTCAAAGAGCAGTGAGAGAAAAGGTAGCACAAGACAGGAAAATACTTCAGACGGGAAGGGGGCAGGAGAGGGCTCAAGAGAAATTGAATCCAGTGGTCATAAAAACCCCTGATTATCGCCAATCATCATATTCCCAGGCATATCCGAGATCAAATAATGAAGAGTTACCACTTTTTACTAAGGAATCGAGCTGTTGTGATTCTTGTATCTTGTTTTAAGTAAACAGTTCGCGCAACCCGCTCTTTTAAGAGCGGGTCAGAGAGCTCGCGGACATGTGTTCATTTGCTGAGCCAGGCTATTTGGTTGCTATGGCTTCAATAAATGCATGAGGATGGTTTTCATAATAATCCTTTGTCTCGAAAACTTCACGCTTGGAAAAACCCTGAAGCAGACTTTCCATTTTTTTAACCGTGAAAAAATGCCTTAAATGTCCATCTTCAAAGATATCATCTGCCAGCTTTTTCCCTTGACCAAATTGCCAATCGTTTGTGGATTTAACTTTGATGAAAAGTGAGCCTCGATTTTTTAGAGCGAGTCTTAATTTCTCGATAATATCAATAGTCTTTTCAGTAGTAAAATAATGCAAACTAAGATGCGCATAAATTATATCAAATGCATCATGGGGGAGGGCGAGTTGTTCTAAATTCTGTTGCTCCACCATGATGCTCAGATTGCGCGCCTTAATTGCTTGTAAAGCTCTATGTGAAACATCTATGGCGAGCACTTTCGCTCCATGTTCAGCGAAAAAAAAACTATCTTTTCCATCGCCACAGCCAAGATCTAACAAAGCAAGCTCTTTTACATCACCATTTGAGAATGTGCGGCGCATAGCTTCCATAGCAAAAGAATTTGGCTTGAATTCTTTTACAGTCGTCTGCCATTTTTGATCCCAGTACTGGCTTGAAGCGTTCATAGAAATATTTCCTTTAGACGAGATGCATGAAGACAAAACGGCTGTAAGAAAAATAATAAAATTTTTCAACATAATAAATCGCACTTCATTTTTGCTCCAAATTTCCTCGTATCGACAAAAATGGTTTTGAGCTCTATACTTGATGGTCCAAAAAAATCAAATTACAACTCGTGTCATTATTATCAAAGCCTTGATTTGAGAATTATATTCTAATAGACCTCTTATATAACCAAGGCAAATTCTCATGATTAGCCCCCATCTTTTTGTTGACAGCCTAAGTATAATAGCCATAGAAATAATTTATCATTGTCATAGCGAGCTTGTAGGGCGTGGTTATTTAGTGTCACATATAAAACAACCTGTGGTTTATATAATATCTCGCTATAGAAATGGCACAATTTATATGGATGTACGAATCAAGGACGGTGCTAATCTACTGGATGACAGCGCCCTACGCGTTCGCCATGATAATAATAAATTCCTTAGTAGCCACGAGCCGAAAGATAATTTTATAAGTTATGCAGGAAGTCTAATGTTATTTCTTGTGTTTTGAGTTGTGTTAGAGCGTCTAGTATTGGCTTCACAAGTTCCTTGTGGATCTAGGTAGGATAAACCCGCCTTTTTACCAATAGCCCCAAGGAACCAAAAGCAGCCCAAAAAGTAGCAATGGCAGTTCAGGTTGAGCCAAAGAGCCTCCCCCTACCCTAAATCTGGGCAAGGAACTACCATGCAGCGGTGATGTATAAAATGCCTTTTGCCGCTATTTTTATTGTTGTTCCCATTCTTCGTGTGGAATGGCCGCTTCTTCATAAAAGACCTGATATTCTTCAGGCCTATAGATTGAAGAAGGGGCTGTGCTCATTTTAATCGATTCCAAAATTTTTCTTATCGAATGACATCGTGGGCATTCCAGAAGATCTATGCCCTGAACACGCGACATAAGCTCTGCAAAGGATGCACGGCCTATCGATGGAACGGAAGATGGTGAGGGTGTTCTATACGCCAATATCTCTGCCCGAACATGCGGGTTGGGTGATTACCCAACAACTATTGAACCAGTCGATAGATGGTGGTGCTATGCACATTAAAGGTCCGAGCGATCTCATTGACCGACTTTCCTTCTTGCAAAAGGCGCAAGGTTAAGGATTTCTGACTTTCATTTATTTTTTTAGGCCGTCCAAATCTAACGCCGCGTTCCATAGCCAAAGTGCGTCCGACGCTCGTGCGTTCCCGAATCAAATCACGCTCAAACTCCGCTATACCCGCAAAGACTGTCATCATCATCTTACCAGCATGAGTAGTCGTATCTGCCCAAGGCTCGGAAAGAGAGCAAAAAGATGCATTAGATATCCTGATAATCTCGACGAGCTCAAGTAAATGCCTGGTTGAACGCGCTAAACGATCCAGTCTCCAGACAACCACAGTATCCTCTGGTCGCAGCTGCTCAAGCAAACGCTGTAACTCTGGACGCTCTTTCTTCATCCCGGAAATTTTTTCTTGGTAAATGCGTTCACACCCTGCTTGATGAAGCGCTGAAAGCTGCATTTCAAGATTTTGCTCGGTAGTCGACACACGTGCATAACCGATTTTCATAATTGGTCCTCACAATCTTTTGCATAACATATTGCAAAATAAATTATTTTTGCAACTAAGTTTTGCAAAATATTTTATTCAACGGCCGTCGAATTTTGCGAAGAGTTGCAAATCTTAGGAGTTTTGCAGAAATTTGGAGCAAAAGAATCTATCTAAAAAAACGAGCGCTTGAATTTATAAGCATCCGAACTAATGGCGCATCAATCAGCCTATCCTATGATATTTTACAAACTGCGCCATTTGTTAATGTTTAAGCTGCGCTAAGGGTTCATCCAAAACTGAGAAAGTATTGAGCTTATACTAGCCGCCAGCAGCTCTCTTAAGTTTCTCTATAGCCCAAGCATTTAGGCTTTTTTGTTCTCTAACTGCGGCTAAATAAAATATTCGATGGTCTTCTGCCGAAGCCCTAATCGGAAATTGACCGGAGAATGGTTTATCAGGTGATTCTCCTCGCTCTTTACAAAGATTTAAATAATCTTCAACAGATTCCTTAAATGCCTTTTTTAGCTCAGCTACAGATTCACCTTGGAAAGTAATGACATCTCTAATGCCCATCACTTCACCATAAAATATCTCAGCTTCGTCATCAAACCAAACGGTACCGGTATAACCCTTATGTTTCATCATTTCTTAACCTCTGCCGTTTCTAAAAATCGTCTCATTGAAATAAGCGCGCCTTTGTCTGTCTCTTTTCTGGGATGCGGCCTATGAAACCGCTCTTACACCATTTAAGACAATTCTTACGCGCGAGCCTGCTCCCTCACTAAGCTCTGCGCCTTCAGCCAAAAGCATAGCTTCGATATCCTTCCAAATAATATTGGACCTAACAGGGTTAGCAAAAATTGCCTCAAGAGTTTTTGAGTGTTTCTTAGACATATTATATTGATATCATACGCAAGTCTTGCGCTATCAGCTTGATATTGAACAAACAGCTCGCTGACCCACCCTTAAAAGAGCGGGATTGCGCGAGCTGTTTGTTCAATATTTTCCTTTCTTTTTTGAATATATTTCTCGCCTATTTTTGCGCGATATCCAAAATAAGGATGTAAAGGATCAAATAAAAATGCTCGTAATAGAATATAACTTTTTTTCCAAAATTCGCTCGTATTTGCTGGAAGTTGAAGAGCCGCTTCGAATCCCTCTGCTTCTTTTTTGAACATATTATGAAATTCTTCAAGATGTTGCACTGAAGCCGCATTTTCCCAAGCAAATCGGTCTGCTTCTATTTCTATATACATTTTATAAATATAGTTAACGACAAGAACCGATGCTACTTGTAAAGCGTAAGGAGAGCATCGGGAAAATAGTGTGCAGCTTATACCCACAAATAAGCAAGCCTTTCCAAAATCACCATTCTTATAATGCTTCGCTTCATGCAAAAAAGCCATTTCTCCTTCAGCAATAAGCTTTTCTAAATTCCTTTCACTTTCACAATCCAAAGGTGAACAGCCTTCAAAATATTTCTCTAAGACATGAGCGACATCGCTACCAATAGTTATAAAATGTCCAGCAACAGTACCATAATCATCACTCATTTTTATTGCTATGTGCCTTGATTGTTTCACACCCGCTCGTGCAAGTATTCCCCTTACCCATTGCTGAACTTTTTCTGGTGCATCTAAACGACCATATTCTTCTTCAAATGCCATACATTTGCCGCCTGCGTAACAAACAAGACTTATTGCCCCCGACTGACCTATAAATCGAACAAATTTAGCATGCATAGAAAAAGATGAATGGCTTGTCATAAATATCATTAATAGGATGCCTTTTATCCCAAATTTATTCATTTTTAAACTCCAAACTGGGCTTGCCCTAAAATAACGGACATAATTTACAGAGGCCTTTCAAAGATGCATTAGTCGAAGAAGAGAGGCAATACAACTCTGAAAGAAAATAATTAAAATCGCTAATAAATTATTTCTAGATGCTTTCTTCTTTTTGCTATGGATAAAAGGGTTGCCAGGTCTTTTTTACGAATACAATTATCGGACAGATCTATATGCGTTATCGTTTCGTTTTGCTCGACCATTTCTGCTATAAGATTTAAGAAAATGTCATCCATAATAAAACGTGGCTTAAAGTCACGAACAATGTTACGCAATGAAATACTTTTTACGACCGTATTATTTTGCAGACAGATAAGAAGCCGGCTCAATACAACGTTACCCTGCTCATCAAAATTATTGCTACTAATATCAAGTGCTTTGATATTTGGATGATTCTTCTCGATTTCATTAATTATTGAATCAATATTTGATTGATAGAGTCCCGTATCAACCGCTGGAAGAATAATTTCCTTCTTCTTTTTACTTAAGCGGACAAAAGAGATAAAAGTATCAGAATGCACACGATTTCCCTGCAAATTGAGATGTATCAGCGTATTATTGTTTCTTAATGCTTTCACTAACAATCGAGCGGTTCCATCATTAATCCCAGAATTTCCTAAATTTAAAGACGTGAGTGTTGTATTTCCTGATGCCAAAATGCCGGCAATTCTAGTTGCTGCAAAATCACCCAAGACTGTATTACGTTGAAGACTTAAATAAACAATATTTGAAAGAGATAAAAACAAGTATTCAAATTTATCCGGCCCTACTGGAGAATATTTATCTATTTGTTCGATGGTCAATTGACTAATATTTTTAAAATATTTAACAAATAATTCCATTCTCTTTAATGTCAAGTGTTTGAACCCCTGCATTTCAATATCCTGAGTTCTTAGCACAACGCGAATATCTGAATTTCTCAGTTGAGCGTTAAAATTTTTATTAAGTAACATTAGGCTATAAAGCCCATTAGCACTATATAACCTATCTTCTAAATTATTAATTATAATAGCAATAATAGGAGGCGGTAAATCATCAAAACCAATTACTCTTTGAGGCATTTCTTGAGTAGGTGTAAAAAGGGAAAGGTCTTCTTCCAGGCTGCCATACTGAAAACCCAAGGTATTAAAGATGATTTCAGGAAAGGCGAGCATTGAGCAACAAGAACTATGATCCGTCTCTTTTAAATCCATGGCCTGGCATAAAAAAGAAAAGCCTAAAACCAAGAATAAATAAATATGTACAATTAATTGGATCAAATTTTTCACGACGTGCGCCTTTCTTATGAAATTTAAGATGCAAATTGATAGCATCATAAAATTTATGTGAAATAGGTGAAGAAAGTTTAGCAAAGCTTTCGCATACCGAGGAGTATTTTATATCAGAGCTTAAAAAGACTCTTCTTACTCTTTTTGGGTATTAAGTTTTAATAAATAAGCTTGAATAAAAGGCTGAATATCACCATCAAGCACCGCATCGACATTACCAACTTCCACGCCGGTACGTAAATCTTTTACTAACCGATAAGGAGCCATGACATAGTTTCGTATTTGACTGCCAAAAGAAGCCTCTAATTTTTGCGCTTCAGCTTTATCACGCTCAGCTAAGCGCTTACGCATTTCAAGTTCATAAAGACGCGCTTTAAGAAGCTTCATAGCCGTTGCACGATTCTTAATTTGGCTACGCTCTGCTTGGCAAACAACGACCGTATTAGTTGGTATATGAGTAATTCGAACGGCAGAATCGGTTTTATTTACATGCTGGCCACCAGCACCACCCGATCTAAAAGTGTCGATTCGTAAATCGTCGTTATTAATATCAACTTCTATGCTTTCATCGATCTCAGGAATGACCCATACCGATGAAAAAGAAGTATGACGCCGGGCGCCTGAATCAAAGGGTGAAATACGCACTAATCTATGAACACCGACTTCGGCTTTTAAGTATCCGTAAGCATAACGGCCTGAAATCATGATAGTAGCACTCTTAATTCCAGCGCCCTCACCTTCAGCGAGGTCCATGAGCGTTACTTCATAGCCACGCCGCTCAGCATAGCGCTTATACATGCGCAAGAGGATTTCGGAGAAATCCTGAGAATCCACGCCACCTGAGCCTACGTTGATGCTTAAAATCGCGTTATTTTGATCATGCTCACCCGACAGCATGCGCTCAAGCTCTATCGTTGATACAAGCGTATTAAGCTCTGTTACATCATGCCCTAGTTCAGCCAGGCTTTGCTCATCGTCTTTTACCAGCTCAATAAGCTCCTGATAATCAGTGAGACTGCCCCACGCTTTCTTAAATCTTTCCACTTCTCGCACGAGCTGAGACTTTTCTTGCTGTAATGCTTGGCTGAGGTCTTTGTGCTCCCAAAAATCCGGTTCAGCCATTTTCTCTTCTATTTGATCAAGACGTGCCTGTTTTTGCTCAAAGTTAATAGCTTTCTTGAGTATGACCAAGCGCGTATTTATATCAGCTAAGTTTCGCTGAATTTCGTATATCAAATTTGCAGTATCTTTAGCGTTCATAAACTTGATTTCATACGCAAGGCTTGCCGATAAATCAATATGCCAGTGAGGAGTACTAAGATAGCCAAACAAATTTGCGGCACAATATCACCAATAATAGTATAAATCGTCGCTTTATTGATAATTTTCACGTCAGCAATAAGAATTTCACGCGTAAACAAGCCCGATTGCTTTAGAATGCGACCATAGGGGTCAATAAAAGCGGATATGCCGCTATTGGTAGCGCGGGCATAAGGTCTGCCGCTTTCGACCGAGCGAAGTTGGTACATGAGAAGATGCTGATAAGGCGCGGACGATTCGCCATACCACGCATCGTTGGTCAAGTTTACCAATAACGACGTATTTTTAAGAGCATAGGCGCGTGATATTTCCGGGAAAATTCCTTCATAGCAAATAGTCGTACCTACGCTTATGCGCTTATCGTTATTCAAAGTCAGCATGAGAGGCTCAAATTTTGTGCCCGGCCTATAGGCCCCCATGCCTGGAACTATTTTATTTACTAATCCCAAAAAAGGCTGTGGAACATATTCACCAAAGGGCACAAGGTGACTTTTGTCATAACGACTCATAATTTCGCCTTCAGCATTTTGTAAAAAAGCCGAATTATGAAAATGAGGAATTTCTGAATCTTGATCATAGCCATAAGCCGTAGCCCCGACAACAGAAGCGATGGGAACTTTGTGATCAAGATCTAAATCTTTTATATTCTTAGCAAAAGTCTTGGGATAAGAAGCCTCCGGCCAAATTATCAACTCTGCTCCTTCTTCCTGAGCCTGTTTTTGCAAAGTTTTATAAATATCTAAGATTTCACTCTTATACATGCGCGAATTATTTTTTATATCTTGAGGAATATTACCCTGCAAAAGCGCTATTTTAATCATAGGCCCAAAATCATGAGAATTATTATTGAGGCGCCAAAAACCAAAAGTATAAAATATAACTAATAAAACAAGTGCTATACTAAGCTTCGACATACGAAGTTTTTTAGTTTTCGCTTTCAGAGCAAGCGCTATTAGAGCGTTAGTGAGGCCCACCCAAAAAACCAAACCATAGACACCAACAACACAAGCCAATTGCAGTAACTCTGGAATACGACCAATGGCATAACCACTGTTGCCCCACGGAAAGCCGCCAAAAGGCACGTAATTACGTGCATATTCCATGGCGCATAGAGCAAAAGGCGCGACATAAAAGAACGATATGCCAAGCCTCGTACTCAAGAATTTGCCCCAGGTGAAAAAGAGCGCCCCCATAAAAGCGACTTCCATGGGCAATAAAATAGCGAGGCCGGCCGAACCGAGTGGAGGTATATCGCCATAATCATGACAGGCTATATAAATCCAAAAAAGTACTATGGTATACTGCAATGTCAGCGTGAACATAGTTATTAAAAAAGTATATTTGAGTCTTTCTGACGCAATAACCCACCACAGGGGCACATAGGCAACGAGGGACAAAAAACCAAGAAGCCATTGAAAACGTGAGGGCGATCCGAATAAAGCAGGCATATACAAGGGCTGAGCGATACCCAAAGCTACAGCCGATAAAATACATAAAATCCACGTTTGATATTTTTTCATGCCTCTGCACTAGCAGCTTTATAAGCTAAATAAACCAGCGGGCTTGTTGAAAAAGCCACAAAATACTGGCTATCGTCGCGGCGAGCGAAATGCTGCTATCGAGCTGCAAAGCCACCTCGCTCTGGATCACCTCACTACCTTCGTGATCCACGATTGTTAGGCCCTAGCATAGTAAGAGAAGCCAAAAGCTTAAAAAAAATACCTGATCTATGTCGTGCCTATTGCTAAATACCTAAGGCTGAGCGGCAAAAAACACGGAGCATGAAAAAGCCATGAACTGGACCAAAACAAGCTTTATTCTTAAAATAATAGCTATTCTCGGCCTCTGTGCCTGCTCAAGTATAAAAAATAAGAACACCATTTCAAGCGTAAGAGGCCAAGCTCAGCTTGAAAATCTTAGCCCGTGGGGGGCTTTGCAAAAACTTAAAATGGGCAATGAACGCTTTTTACATAATAGCCAGCTGCAAAGAAATTTAAGCGCGCAGATTATTTCGGCTGAGAAACAGCATCCCTTTGCGATTATTTTAAGCTGTATGGATTCGCGTGGCTCTCCTGAAATTATTTTTGATCAGGGTGTCGGCGATATTTTTGCTGAGCGTTTGGCGGGAAATATAATAAATAAAGACATATTAGGTGGTATGGAATTTGGTACCAAGCTTATGGGTGCCAAACTTGTTGTTGTATTGGGCCATACGTCATGCGGGGCTATTAAGGGCGCTTGTGAGAACGCGAAACTTGGCAATCTCAGCCAATTGCTCAGTAAAATTAAACCGGCTGTAAAGCATATAGAAAAAATTACTCAGAACAAAAACTGTGAAGATCCCCAATTAATTAATCAAATAGCCGCCAACAACGTCGTCGTGGCCCTTGAGCAAATTAAGAAAGAAAGCCCCGTGCTTATGCGTTTATTAAAAGCCAAAAAAATAGGCCTCGTAGGCGGCATGCATGATTTGTCCACCGGCAAAGTCGTATTTTTTGATGACAAAAAAACTTTACCGGGGGCTCCTAAAAACTAATCAATAGTCGTAGTGTTATTACTGTGCGTCGAGCTTTCTCTATTCGTGGTACTTTCAGATGGCCACATATCTTCTATGCTTGTTGGAACTCTGCATTCAATACACGCCGTTACTTCACCGGCAAACATAGCGGGAGGCAAACTACAAGCCGAGCAAACAGAACACCCGTAGGCAGCATACTGAAGTCCTATGTTTAGAGGATTATATACGAGTACTATTGCGAGAGGTACAAGCGCCGCCATACAGCATAGATGGCTCGCCATGCCGAACATACAAACGCCCCATTTAGTTCTCATCGTGGGAGTCTCAGCAAGATCGCCCAAATAAGGGCCCAGACAAGAGCAGGGATCAGGCCTACCAGGCTCAGCATCACTAATCTCTTCGGCTATTTCAAAAGAGTCCGATGCCTCTTCTGCATAACCCTCAGTAACGGGATCTTCCATGGCCATACCCGATGAACACACTATGAGCAAACCTAAAATTCCAAAAACGTATTTTAATTTCACTTTAATCTCTCCACATGGCCAATTATGCTATATAATACAAAAATTGGGCTAGCAGTTTTTTTGCCAGCAATTATTTAAAAATAATCCTAAAATTTTTAAACACAGATGTCGAGTGTCGTCGATATTAACAAAAACTTATGGAGTATTTTTTTTATTAATAATATGAGTTTTAGGCGTAAGGGGCACACTATTTTTGCTTAAAGAAAGCTTGATGCCTGCGGCAAAAAACGAAGCAGCGATGATGAGTAAGAAGGGATAACGGATTTTATTATATAATTTCGTGAAACGCCCCCCTAAAAAATCTTGTGTCTGCTTTGGTTGTTCGTCTTTTTGCTCGCACAAAGAGCTTTCAAGTTCTTTGATAAAATCATCTGCCGATGCATAGCGCTGATCAACATTGGGCGCCAAGGCGTTGGCGAGAATTATATCGACACTCTTAGGCAAATCGAGATCGCGCTCAGATGGCATTAAATAGCGCCCAAGGGGCAAATCGCCCGTGAGCATTTCAAAAAATATTACGCCAGCTGAATATAAGTCAGAACGATGATCAACACGTTTGGCATCTATGTGTTGCTCTGGTGCCATATAATTTACCGTCCCCATGGTCACACGGCTTCTCGTGAGATTGGGGTGAGGATCAAAAACCAACGCACCAATGCCTACCAAACCAAAATCGACCAAGACAACGCGCTGTGGCTGGGAAGAAAAATCGGAGTTATCATAAGCCAGCAGGACATTTTCGGGTTTTAAATCCCTATGAATAATGCCGTGTTTATGAGCAGCTTTAAGGCCGTGTAAAATACTGCTCGTAATAAACGCTGCCTCCAAGAGGCTCAAGGGCCCGCGATTTATACGAGCTCTCAGCGTTATGCCTTCGATAAATTCCATGACAAAATAATGCAAATCTTCGACGTGACCTGCGTCTATAATAGTCACGACGTTTTTATCGGTCAAAGATTTAAGCGCATAAGCTTCACGTTCAAAGCGCGCCACCAAATCGCCTCGAAGGCTAAGCTCCTGACTTAATACTTTGATAGCTACCAAACGACCACTTTTTTTTTCTCGGGCTCTATAAACACTGCCCATAGCTCCGCGCCCAACTTGGTAGGCAATGTCAAAACCTGGAATTTGAGGCAAAGAGTTCATATCGTTTTTGGGGGCTACCGGAGAATAACGATCTTTTTTACCTTCTCCCGTCGCATTGGCTAATTTACGCTCCAAAGCAGGATGCAATCCCAGCTTGGTTTGAGATGGCGACTCTTTATGGCGACCCTGGCATTTGCTGCATATAAAAGGCTGCCCCGTTGTCTTGTGGGAGGCAACATATTCTTTATGGCAGCTATGGCAGCTCAAAAGCATCTCCACCGACCTCATTTTTCCATATAAAAAATCTAATTAGAACAAATAATTTATAACACCAAAATAGACACTTCTCTATTTATTAATTATATTATTATCTATTTTTAAATCTAACCCGTCCTTGACGCATTTGAGTCTGAGCAGGAGTGTGCTCTAGCTGAAACTGGTACCACTGCTCACCGTAGCTTTTCATCTTCATGCGTTTGCTATTTTGTAAAGATAATAAATTTTGAGTTAAATGCGGGTCACTTTCACCCATAATATTTTTTCCCTGAGCGAGAATACTAATAGCACGTTCAATATCGCCATTACGCCAAACACAATAGGCCCACAAACTCCATAAGAGCCCTGCTTTATTGACGTGTTTTGTCGTATTCTTAAAAATTTCTTCCATTTTGGACATTTTACGTTCGCGATAATAAATCAAAGCAAGCATAGCTTTAGCAACCCAATGTCTCACAAAAGCTTTTTCTAAATAAGGCTTAGCTGTTTGAAATTGGCCTTTCATGTAATATATCGACCCTATTTGACCATCGATAGTCGAGCTGAGAAAAAATTGCCATTTACCATAGCGCTCTTTAATATTCTTAAGTATTTTTATTGCTCGTTCTGTCTGCCCCTTCATGAGATCATCTTGTAATCCCGCCATGCTGAACTCAAGCTTTTTAGCGAGAGCACGAGAGATAAGAAAAAAAGAGGCTATCAAAACAACAAGCGCCGGCAAAATAGCGCCAATTAAGCCAAAAAAGCTGTAGAGCACTGCAAAAACCAGCGCCGCAAGCAGAACAGATATCGCCGTTGTAATCATTCTCACTTCACCACTAATAAAAAACCAACCCGAAGGCTTTTAATACTCATCTTATTGCGTAATGACCACACCCAAGCCGAGCATATTTTTAATGCTGTGACATTCGTTTGAAAAATGCCATACTTTTTAATGGCAAAAGCCCCAATAATTTGAGGCGGCTGTGAAAAATACGGGCGACCATCATGAGCTCATCTTTTGAGGCATCGGCACAGTTTTCGAGGGGACCTGCAAGCAATGCGCGGGCCAAAATAAGCGCTTTTTTGCTGACTTCGAAGCTATTATGAGTTGGATCGTTGGTGAAACAACAGGCGAGAGGGTCATAAAAATAATTAGTTTCTGCGTCAAGTTTTTGGGGAATTTCAGGTAAATAACCTAAATATTCGAGTAATTTAAGCTCAAAAGCCCGTAAAACAAAGCTCTGTGGCCCCAAAGCGAGCAATGCATCATGAGTTTCTAAAATTAACTCAAAAATGGGCTCGGCTTCTTCAAACTCGGGCATAAGTTTTTCAATGAGCTCCGCTATATAAGAGCTATAGGCAAATAATTTGAGCGAAGAGGCCAGTAATAAGCAGCGAGGATCCGGATCTATAGTACCAAGCCGAGCCATGCGTTGCTCGCTTCCTGCAAGCATGCCTATACGCGCAAGACTCAAGGAGACCATGCCTCCCCCCTGCCCCCGACGATGAGGCGCAAGACCGCCCTTAAAAAAGGCCGACATGCGTCCTGAGTGCCGCGTAAAAAGCTTTACGATACAATCAGCCTCACCAAAACGCGAAAACGAAGTTATTAAAGCGTCATCGTAAGCAAGAGGGCGCGAAACAAGGGACTGGCTATTTTTCATATTTATTTAAGCCATTGAGAAATTCGTACAGCGGCTTTCTCGATCTCGCTTGGCGCCGAGGCTATACTAAAGCGCAAGTATCCTGAAATACCAAAAGGAGTACCTGGAACGCAGGCTACATGAGCTTCTTTAAGCATGCGAGTCGCAAGGTCAATGTCATCTTTTATTATTTTTTCGCCAACTTCTTTATTTATATAAGCACTAAAATCAGCCCATATATAAAATGCCCCCTGTGGCTCAAATATCTTAACCAAAGGCATTTGTTTAAATAATCTTATAAAAAGTGCTTTTCTCTCTGCATAGGCTTTGCCCATAGAGTTTATTTTTGCTCTGAGATTTGCGTCTTCGAGCATAGCAAAACTAGCTGCATCTTGGATAAATTCGGGCAAACACGTTGTCTCTTGTCCCTGAAGATTACCCATCGCTTTTATAATATTTTTATTGCCTGCAACAAAGCCAACACGCCAACCCGTCATGGCATAGCCTTTGGATGCCCCTGAAATCACCAGCGTTCTTTCCCGCATGTCATCACTAAGAGCTGCTGGCGAATAATGAACGGCGTTACCAAATAAGAGCTTTTCATAGATTTCGTCAGAAACTATCCAAATATTAGTATCTTTTACAGCGAGAGCGAGCTCTTCTAACTGGCTTTTACTTATAACACCGCCACTGGGATTATTGGGAGAATTAATAATAATCGCTTTGGTCTTAGAACTAAGAGCGCTACGCAGACTCTCGCCTGTAGGCATAAAATTATCTTCGGCTTTGCACGTAATTATGACAGGCTTAGCTCCTAAGAGATTTACTTGTTCACGATAAGAAACCCAAAAAGGTGCACAAAGAATTACTTCGTCGCCTTCTTCCAAAATAGCCATCATGGCCATCATGAGCGCTGCTTTGGCGCCAACGGTACACATGACCTCGTCAGCAGCATACGCCACACCTTGATCACGTAAAAATTTGTGTTGCAAAGCGCTTATCATAGCTTTGGTGCCGCGTACGGGCACATAGTGAGTTTTGCCCTTGTCTATGCTTGCTTTCGCAATGTCGCAAATCTCTTGTGGCGTATCAAAGTCGGGCTCTCCGGCGCTCAATATAGCAACGTCTATGCCCTGATCGGCAAGTTCTCGTGCAGCCGCAGCCATACCAAGCGTTGCAGATGGCACCATGAGCCTTACTCGTTTGCTAATCGCCAATTGCGTCATCTCTTCTCTCCCTCTTATTCTCTAATTCGAGCCGCTTATTTTTTAAGGCTTCAACTACCACTGCGGGGACCATCTTGCTCACGTCACCGCCTAAGAAAGCTACTTCTTTTACCAAACGGGAAGATAGAAAATAATTATCGCTTCCAGTCATAAAAAAAACTGTGTCTATACATGGCTTGAGGCATCTGTTCATAGCTGCAAGCTGAAATTCATATTCAAAATCACTCTGAGCTCGCAATCCCCGAACAATAAACGGTGTACGCTGCTCGTGCGCAAAATCAACTAAGAGGCCTTTAATAATTACTATTTCAAGGCGCGGATCTTCCTTAAAGCTTTGTTGTATGAGAAAAACGCGTTCTTCAAAACTAAAAACTGCGCTTTTATCATGGTTATGTGAAAGCGCGATTACTACTCGATCAAATACCTGCAAAGCACGTTTTACAATATCGACATGACCGTTAGTAAGGGGATCAAAGCTGCCGGGATAAATTGCTTTTTTCATAGCCAAGTATGTGATCATTGGGCTCAATCTTGTCAAGCTTCATAAGTACTGGATTGTGGTTTTGCGATTTTGTTTTTACATAATCTGCATGAACTCACCTGAAATTATTAGTATAAAAGATCAGACACTCAGCGCGCCCAAGAGTCTCTTGTCGGCCAAAGCAAAAAATAATTTGCTGGGACTTTTTTGGAAACTTGTCTCATGCTTTGCTTTTGCGGGCGTCAACGCTGTTGTGCGCTATCTCACGGGGGGAGCAGGTGCTCTGGATAGGCCATTGCCAAGCGAGGTGATCGTCTGTTTTCAAAATATTTTTGGCTTTCTTATCCTTGCGCCTTTTATGCTCAAAAATGGACTTGGATCTTTTAAGACGCGCTGGCCTTTTTTGCATTCTTTGAGAATAATTATCGCTGTCTTAGGCGTAATTAGCTTGTATTATGCTTTTGCCCATATGCCCATGGCTCAAGCAGTTGCTTTGCAATTTACTGGGCCTGTTTTCGCGGTGATCGGTGCGAAAATATTTCTTAAAGAAAAAATGGGTTTTTATCGAATTCTCGGCATAACGCTTGGTATCACCGGAGCTTTTATAATTAGCCGTCCTGATCGCGCTCTTTTCGTAGCCGATACTAATTTTTCTTGGCTTATATTAGTTCCCCTTTTATCGGCTTTATCTTTTGCTGGTGTAAAAATTCTCAATCGAAAACTCTCACTCAAAGGCGAGTCAGCAGAGCTTTTAACAGCCTATTTACTCTTCTTCATGGTGCCCGCTTCAGCCCTTCCAGCTCTTGCACAATGGGTCACTCCTGATCTTTTTAGTCTCAAATTTCTTATGCTTCTTGGTCTTTTAGGCAGTCTCGCCCATTACTCAATGGCCAAATCCCTAAGCCTTGCAGACGTTACTTTTCTTACACCTTTTGGATTTGCCCGTATAATGTTTACGGCTTTCTTGGGTTATATTTTATATAGCGAACTCCCCACTAATACTAATCTATGGATAGGTTTTTTAATTATTATGATAAGCACTATTTTTATCACGCTGGGTGAGCGTGATATGAAAAATCAGCTTGTTTAATCTTTAATTAAACTCAGTAATAAAACACGGGTACCACCGTAAGTGCGATCTCGTTCTGTATTAAAATAGTTCGCATAAAAGAGCTCTTCTTTTTTGTGACATCTAAAAACAACAACGCCCTCGGGATTAAGATGGCGCGTTAAATTTTTAAAAAAGCTTTGATCTAAGACCAAACTATAGGGTGGATCAACAAAAATAACATCGGCTGTAAAATTAGGAGCTTCGCTCACAAAAGCTTGTGCTTCGCTTTTAATAATTTCACATTGTTCTTCAAGTTTTAAACCGGCAATATTTTCTCTTATGACAGCTATAATTTGCGGATTTTGTTCGACAAAGCTTACGCGCACTGCGCCGCGTGAAATCGCTTCAAAGCCATGGGAGCCGCTGCCGGCAAAAATATCCAGCACGCGGGCGTCTTTTAGATGACTTTTGATCATGGAAAAAACTGCTTCACGCACACGATCAGGGGTTGGGCGTACAACGTTTTGGTCAACAAGTTCAGGAATTAAAAAACGCCTTCGAACAAGGCTGCCGCCCGTTATGCGCATAGTTTTATGGGTGGGCATAAGTAAAAACCTCTTAGATTATTATTCTTCCTCGCTTGATGGTCCTAACAGATTATAAATAAAGGCCAAGGCAAAGAGCTTCACAAATCCTAAGGCAAAAGCATAACCTGCCCCTACCAGACTTCCTACTACTCCTATTTCGTAGCCAGGAAATATGTCTTTAAGCACGCTTAAATAACCATGACCAATGCCACTTAACGTTGCCAAAAGCGTCAGGCCAAAAATCATCAGCATCGCAATAATACCACCAGCCAATCCCAATCTTATCGCATCTATTTTATTCATATAACCCCTCTTTAAATATATATTAAAATATAAATAATAAGCGAGATTATTAATTTCGATGATTATTTTGGCGCATATTGCTCATCGAAATTATTTTAGCTAAAACTTATTTTTTTTGGGCTATTCTATGCATGACGCGTTTTCACAGGCTTATAAGCAACTTGTTAGCACACAGGGTTTAGCGCTCACGGCTTCAGCTCAGCTTTTACTTGAGCTTTTTGCAACCAGCGTCGCATCACAACAACCTGTGATAATTATTAGTAAAAACCCTGAGCTTTATTGGCAGCGCCTTAAGAACTTGCATTTTTTTAATCAAAGCACGGGGAATATTATTTGGCCCCTGCCTTCTGACGAAAGAACCGTCATGCATGCCACGGCTTCAGATCCAGCCTTAGTCATGGAACGGATGCACACGCGCTTTAACGTGGCTTTAGGTGAAAAAGCTCAGTTCTTGATAATGCCCCCTCTGAGTTTGCTTGAAAAAGGTCCGAGTGCGGGCGACTTACAAAAACATGCGCAGCTCTTAATTAAAAATGGTCGCGTTAATCGCGATGAGCTCTTGGGAAATCTAATAACGCTGGGATATGCCAAAGTAAGCTCTGTACTTGACCGTGGTACTTTTGCCGTGCGTGGCAGCATAATAGATATTTTTCTCAGCGGACATAGGCGCCCTATTCGTATTGATCTTTTTGGGGATGAAATCGAAAGTATCAAGTATTTTGATGAAAACACCAAGCGTAATATTTCTGATTTGGATAGTATATTTATCGGTGGCGTCAAAGAAATCTTTCTTGATATAGACACTAAGAGCCTTGCTGAAGAAAAACTCAGCGAGCTTGCCGATGAACTTAATTATCCAACACAAAAATTAAACGAAAAATTGCGTGATATTCGTAATGGCATTAATTTTTATGGCATCGAAAAGCTCTTACCTGCTTTTTTTAGCCACTTATGCTCAATACTTGAACTTATAAGCACTAGTTATACTCACGACCAAAAGCCTGTCATTATTTTTGATGATAAATCTGAAATTTTAGATAGCCTACGTGCTGCAGAAAATAACCTGGAAGAACTTCATCGCCAAGCCCTTATTCGTGGTGATCTGGTTTTTGCAGTACAAGATTATTTTATAAGTGTTGATAAGCTTACTAAGCTACTTGAAAATTTTACTATCGTTGATATTCGCTCGAAAAATTTATCTGATTCTTTAAATTTTGCAAGCAAAGATACTTCTGATATTCGTCAAGAGATTTTACAAAGCACGGCTTTAGCTCATAACGACCGTGAACAGCATTTACTAAAGCCCTTAAGCACACGCATTAAGAAGCTTCAGCAGGAAGGCTTGGCTGTTATTATCACAGTCGCTTCGCGTGCCCATGAAGAAGAGCTCAAAAATCTCTTGCAGCCTTTTGGCTTAAATATTATTTCGCTTAAAGAAATACCTAGCAATTGGCTCGATGCTCATAAATTATATAAATCTCATGTACATGCTTATATTTTAATTAATAAATCGCCACTTGCTTTTGGCGGTATTTTTAACTTTGCTCGATTTGCGCTTATTGCCGAAGACGATATTTTTGGTCACAAAACAAAGCGCAGAGGCTCTGGCGGCAAACAAAAGGGCTTTTCTACAGCACTGAGCGATCTTGAGCCTGGCGATCTCGTTGTTCATGTTGATCATGGCATAGGCAAATTTGCAGGTCTCGTTCGTCTTAATATGCGCGGCGTCGATAACGACTATATATTAATTTTATACGCCAAAGACGAAAAGCTTTACTTGCCAGTACACAGAATAAATCTTATCAAGCCTCATGGCGGAGCCAACGATAGCGCCGTGCGGCTCGATCGCCTTGGTGGTACAGCATGGCTGAGTAAAAAAAGCAAAGTAAAAGAAGCGGTCATGGTTATGGCCCAAGATTTGATTAAACTTTATGCTAAACGCAGCATGGTTGAGCGTCCGCCTTTTATTACTCCCGATACGCACTTTCACGAATTTGAAGCCGCTTTTGAATTTGAAACGACAGAAGATCAGCAAAAAGCCATCGAAGATGTTGTGAGCGACATGCAAAAAAAACAGCCCATGGATCGTTTGGTTTGTGGCGATGTCGGTTATGGCAAAACAGAAGTGGCCATGCGCGCTGCTATGCTTGCGGTCTTAAGCAAACGTCAGGTCGCTATTTTGGCACCCACGACAGTTTTGGCTCAACAACACGGTATTACTTTTAGAGAACGCTTTAAAGACACGGGAGCGCAGATTGCTGTTTTGAGTCGCTTTCAAAAGCCAGCAGAAATTAAAGCCGTGCTTGAAGCATTAAAGAAAAACCAGGTCGATATAATTATTGGCACTCATAGATTATTATCTCCTGATGTCCACTTTCAAGACTTGGGACTCATGGTCGTCGATGAAGAGCAACGCTTTGGTATTAAAGCTAAAGAGCATCTTAAAAAAATGCGCACCAAAGTAGACGTTCTTACCATGTCTGCAACGCCAATACCGCGTACTATGCAAATGAGTTATTTTGGTATTAGAGATTTAAGTATTATCGAGACCCCTCCGGTTGATAGACGCTCGATTCAAACACAAGTTGCCCAGTTTGACGATGCCGTAATTAAAGAAGCTATTTTACGAGAAATATCGCGGGGCGGACAAGTTTATTTCGTGCATAATCGCGTCAAGTCTATTAACGCAACAGCTGATTACTTACGGCTTCTGGTGCCCGAGGCTAAAATCGGCGTGGCTCATGGACAAATGGGCGAAGATGAACTTGAGCACAAGATGCTGAGCTTTATCGCTCATGAAATCAACGTATTGGTTTGTACGACTATCATAGAAACAGGCATCGATGTCTCGAGCGCCAATACCATGTTTATCGATGATGCCGATGATTTTGGCTTATCGCAGCTTTATCAGCTTCGTGGGCGCATAGGGCGCAGTAAAGAGCGCGCTTTTGCTTATTTGCTTATTAAAACGAGCCAAGAGCAACTAAGCCCCATTGCTAAAACACGCCTGGAAATTCTTCATAAATTTAGTGAGCTCGGCGCAGGATTTCGTATTGCCCAACATGATTTAGAGCTTAGAGGCGCGGGTGATCTCTTGGGTAAAAGCCAACATGGCCACATGGCTGCTATTGGCTATGATCTTTATGCTGACTTACTCAAAGAAGCTATTAAAGAACTCAAAGGTCAAAGTGACGAAGATAGTATTGACGCTGAAGTTATTGTGCCCATAAGTGCCATGCTCCCTGAAAAATATCTCCCTGATCTACACGAACGCTTGGCCTTTTATCAACGCCTTGCTTGCGCCGAAAGCCTGCCTAAAATCTCGAGCATCATGCTTGAGCTAGAAGACCTCTACGGTGATGTGCCTGAAGAAGTTTTAGCCTTGGGTCTCATCGCAGAAATCAGGCTTGCTTTGAAAAAAATTCATGGCGTGAAGCTTGAAGTGACGCGTAGCACTTTGGAAGGCCACTTCAACGTGAGCATAAGCTTATCGCCGCAGGCGCCCCTTGACGACGTCAAATTAAAAAAAGTCATGTCATCAAATAAAAATCTGCGTATCACGCCTCAACAGAAAATTATTCAGGTGATCGGCAATGCTCATCCCAATATTCAAGCAGCACTTCTTGCTGCATCGCAACAAGCTATTAACGTTGTGTATCAAGAGCTCTTCTAACTAAAATATATTACAAAACTGTTCATGAATATTAGACGGACATTTTCCACCAACGCGTAGAGCTTTGGTGGCACAATGCAAATTGCCGTGAACTTTATGTAAATTTCTCGTATCGATACCTACAGCGTTTAATCCTATATCTTTGAAGCTTTTAATTATAAAGTCATCAAATAATTTTTTGAATTGCTTAGGATATAAAGCCCGTCCACCAACTAAAAGAAGATTCGCCGGAGCTGGAAATATGGGCTTAGCGAAATTATCATACGAGTAATACAAAACGGGTATTTCAATAAATATAACTTCACTATTAAAACTCCTCATTTTTTTGGTAATTAATAACTTTGCTTGATTTAACTTTTCCTGAATATCATCGTTAAGAAGCCGCAATGATGAATTATCATGAAAAGCTTTGGCGTATATATCTTTATTGGATAAATGCTTTTTGAATACGTCTCTTTCGCCATAAGTATAATTATATTCCCGTATTTCACCGATAATATCGCTTAATCCTTCAAAATATATCATATCAGCGTTGGCAAACTTTTCATCGGAATTTTTCAATAGATCAAACGCCACGTGTGGGCTTGCTATTGTCAGAAAAATTTGTTGTTTCTGAGTATGATTAATAGGCTGGACTTTTATTACTGAAATAACCTCATCGACATGACCGCCATGAAGCCAACTTAATCCAATTCGCACTTGATGCTCTTCATCGGCACCATAGCAAGCACTAATAAATTCGTCTTGGCCATCACCGGTTAGCAAAATCCCATGAGGAAGCCCCAAAGCATTTCCGCCATAGCTATATGTATGAGCTTTATAGTCTTTAGTTTTTGTTGGAGGCTCGATGAGATCCGGTGAGATATAAAAGGCCAGATTTTCAGGATACTCGTGAGCTCGCTTTAAAAGCGGTTTAAACAAAGCCTGATGATAATCCTCAGGTAACGCTGCTTCTTCGAGAAATTCATAGCCACCGAGTATTTTTATGATTATCCCTTGCTGCGGATGATAAAGAGCACTGAAGTGATCCTGCATCCAACTAAAGCTTCTCGCCACTGGGGCCAAAAGCAGAGATTCTTTGCAACGTTGAGTAGCCCCGGGAATCTTATTAAGTATGCTATCCCTATCGATCGCCGCATATAAAACTCTTCTTATTTTACTAGGATAACCACCGTCGGGGACTATAATTAAGGGCCTGAAGCGAGAAATTTCTGCCTCCTGGCAAATATTTAAAATTGTCGCAAGAGAATAATTATCTTCATCCCCATAGATATTTTTATCAAGAGCATGAGATATAACAAAAGCTGCCGCAGGAGCTGTTTCAGGCAGCAATAAAGATTGACCAGGAGCGTGAGTATATGCACCAAGCTGGGATATCCAACTCAAAACAGAATCATGTGCATGGGCATAGCTGCTCAAAAATATAAAATAAAATATAAAATAAAAAGTCTTTAAATTAGTCATAAAATTTTCCAAATATATTATTTTAAAAATAAGAGCTGGCCCACATGCTTCTAATTTTTGCAATTAGGGTTATGAAAGTTAATTTGTCGACGGCAAATTACTAAAAAACTAAAGGAAAAAATCCTGGGTTGCAAAACATGCGGGTATTTGTATAATAGTGCCATGAAAAGATATGTATTAACCCTACTCTGCGTGACGCCATTTTTAACTAACTGTATGATAATGTCCAAGCGACCAATATTACTATCTGATATTGTTGAGCTTAAAATTGGAAAAACGACGTTTGCAGAAGTTGTCGATAAATATGGCGCACCACAGCATGAATCGCTGAGTGGCAATGCCCGTGGAAGCTGCTATTATTACGGCACTCCCTTTAAACAGGATTTATTATATTTTCAATTTGACGAAAAAAACGTTCTTAAAAAGAAGCATTACAACGATAGAGTTTCGCGTAAAAAGTGCTCATCTATAATACCTAAAACTTATAAATTTGATAATAATAATAAAAATTATACCCATGATCACTGGTCATCACCCTGCACTTCCTGCATGTAATATACAGCGTAAATTACTCCTGCATATGCTCCTTAAATTTGCTATCTAAGCTCAGATGTTTAAATAGTATTAAAAATTAATTTTAATTAAGGAGCTCTTATGCATATAAATAAGAACTATGTACTTTTATCACTTTTTTTCGCGCTTCTTAGCAATTTTGCCCATGCAGGGATAAATATCGAAAGCAATTTGCGTGATCAAATAAAAAAGAAGCCGGTGGTTAATCTTTCTAAGCAGTCTCTCAACGATGAATCAATAGAAATTTTAATAAATATTCTTAAAAATAATACTACAGCAAATGCTCTTGATCTTTCAAAAAATAATATCACTGATAACGGTATAAAAATCTTAAGTGAATTTTTAAAGAAAAATAATACTTTAGAAGAATTAAGCCTCGCGCGAAATAAATTTAGCAAAGTAGGCGCTGAATATCTAAGTAATGCTTTAAAAATTAATAAGACGCTCAAGCAACTTGATATCTCAGAAAATGATCTCGATGACGAAGGCATATTAAAAATTGCGCTCTCATTAGATAGTAATAATACACTTACTGATCTTGATCTCACCGATACCAATATGGGCGATCAAGGAATCAAAGCGATCGCAAAAGCGTTAGAACAGAACGAATCTCTTACTAGTCTCGATGTTTCCGATAATATCTTTACTGATAAAGGAGCTCGAGTACTGGCACAGGCTCTTTTACATAATAGTACACTAACAACACTCGATATTCAGAATAATAAATTCGGCATTTCTGGCCTCATAGCCATCTTAAAATCTCTGAAAAATAATAAATCCATAAAAGATCTTAAATTTCACTATAAGCTTAATTAAAAAATAATTTATTGGAGTAATATAATGAAACATAAAATTATATTTTTGCTTGGGCTTATGCTCGGCAGCACCCTGGTCGGATTTGAAATATCAGAACAAGAAAACTTGCTTGAAGATAGTAGCCAGCTTTTTCGTGGAGGAAGAGGTGGTGGAGGACGAGGATTTAGTGGTCGTGGCGGTGGTCGTGGTGGAGCAAATAGGTCCTTTGGGCAATCTCGACAAAGAGGCGGATGGGGGCAGCGACAGCAATCGAATATTCGAAATCGGCAACAAAGCCGACGCGGCCATGATAGACGACGCGATCGCATGCGGGATAATAGGCGCGATCGTGGCCAATTGAGAGGCTCACAAAGAAATATAAGAGATGGAGGAGGAAGATTTGATACACGTCATGATAGACGAGATAACCGCTTTGATAGAAGGGATCGACGTCATGACCGCAGAGATAAATATAGCAACCGGCATGATAGATGGCAGAATCGATGGGGCTATGGTTCTTACAGGGGTGCTTATGGTCGTTATGGCTATTATGGCTCCTCAGGATGGGGGCTCCCATGGAATTATTACCAAAGCTACCCTTATATTTATAATTATGAATATTATTTTCCTACTATTACCAATGTCTATGAAGATTCTTCGACAGAAGAAATACCACCTGAGCAGCAATAGGCTTCCTGCATAACTTATAAAAGACGATTTTTTAGCTCGTAGCTATTAACCTTGTAAATCCTGAATTTGCTCTCATGATTAGCCATTTTTTTGGTTTATAATATAAGTGAAATAGCCATCATCGTCATAGCGAACCCGAAGGGCGTGGCTATCCAGTTAATTTATCACCGGACACAGATTTATTAAGGTTTATATTATCGGAAAGTTGCATATTATCTATACAAAACTAGGTTGTTTAATATGCTTTCTGCTAAATACTGGATGGCCACGCCCTACGGGCTCGCCATTGTAAGTAATTTTTCTGCTATAAGAGGCCTGAAGGAAAGTCACGGGCCCCGAAAGAGGCCCGCGATACGGGCGTGAGGGCCGTCTCGCCATTGGTTTTTTACAACCGCCGTCATC
>Ga0318562_10000211_pt1 | contig 27720 bp, 22 predicted proteins | sample GRESIP066b5f18_FD_203688 | JGI IMG/M metagenome (GOLD analysis project Ga0318562, IMG submission 203688) | Tropical soil microbial communities from Luquillo Experimental Forest, Puerto Rico - GRE.SIPMG.066b5f18 | ecosystem: Environmental > Terrestrial > Soil > Tropical forest > Bulk soil... | reverse complement strand
TTTTTTCAAAACTGGCCGCGTGTATTTTTCAAAAAACTCGGGGTAAAAACGGGAGGCATAGATAAAAGTATTAATCAGGTTAACCTTAAGCTGTCTGCGCAGGATGATCTGCATGAAGACAAATGTTATCGCACTGGCAGTGAGGGTGGCATAAACAGCACCCATGATACCCCAGCGACGGATCAGCAGGTAGTTCAGACTGATGTTCAAGAATGCCGCCATCAGGACAAATACGAAGTTCATCTTGGGCCTACCAATTGAATCCAGGATGGTGCCAAACTGCCGGCTGTAAGGGACAAAAAGACAATACAGGACGGTAACTTTGATGATCGGGATTGTTTCCGGGTATTTGTTGCCTGCTATGACATGGACTACGAGGTCTGGAAACAAAACCAGGAACAAAAAACAGGGAACGACAAGCGCCAGAACGGTGCCGACTGATTTCTCGTAGAGATATTTGATGGCTTCATGCCCCCCTGTTGCCATTCGTTTGGCACTTTGGGGAAAGACCATCACGGCCATCGTATTAGTTGGAATCTCAACAAGCCCCATGATCCGCACGGCAATATTAAATGCTCCTGTAGCGGCGGGTGAAAGAAGGGCACCCAGCATCATCTGGTCTACGGTACTCGAAACAAGCCCGCTGACCGAAGTGCCAAAGACAAATTTGCCATAGTGAAATAGTTTCTTGACCCAGCTAAGGTGGATCTTGAACCGGAAAGAAAGATATTTCCTGACGAAGAAATATTCCACGACGATTCCGGCGACCAGGCTGATGGCCTGAACATACACAAGGTTAATCAGGACTATCTTGTAATGAAGAAAATAATAAACCAGTACATAAAAGAAAAATAGGCTCTGCTTGATGAAAATGGTAATGAAAACACCCAAAAAACTCAGGTGCGCCTGTTCCATCCAGTGGAACTGGGAAAGCAAACCGGAAAGAATATATGCTATGCTGTACACATAAAACATCTGTACCAGCTCTGGAGAGTGCCAGATTTTTGCCAGAAACTCCGCTGAGCTCACCGTAAGAATAATACAGCAAAGTGTGATTGCGCCACTCATGAAAAACGAGGCTGACAGAATGGAATCATGCTCTTCCTCAGGACTGTGGGAAAGGAACCTGATCAGGGCATTCTGTATCAGGCCGCTTCTTATCATTTCGGCAATGGTGGTAGTGGACATGAAAAGAGTCCAGGTACCAAAGGAGTGTTTATCGAGAATCCGGACGAGGAGGTAGAATCCCGCGAACCCGAATAGTACAAAGGACATATTTTGAAGAAGGAGCAGGAAACCCGATTTCAGCCAGTAATGTTCATTTTTTGTTTTCATTCAATACTCGTTGATTTGAACTGCCCCATTCCCGGAATCAACCAATTGTCCAGTACCAAAAACCCCTGCAATTCCCCAGGGGTTCTGAAAAAACTGGCTTTTCCAAAAGTTGATTTAACTTTCCAATAGACCACGCAATATTTTCTTGCACTTGTTCTGTACTTTCCAGAAAATCCGTCTGTAATCGCTTACAGGCCGGTGGTTTTTCCAGGAAGTAAGCCGGAGATATTTGTAAAACTCGGCCTGGTATTCCTTGTTCCGGTTATAGGATTTAAATATGGGTTTGATGTCAAGAAAGTGAATGACGTAGGGGTCTTTACTATCCCAAATGGAATAATTGTTCCACCTTCGGTCCAGTTCCAACCAGTCATGCAAAAGGACAACATTGAGGCCGTACTGGTCGGCTAAATTGACAGCGTTAAGATGAGCATGTGTACATTCCATCACTTTATAGGTGATATCCCGCTCCCTCCACTTGGCGACATCCACTACCATCAGCCCTGAATTAAAATATTTGGTGTCGGCCGGAATGCCCAGCTCTTTGTAATTGGGGATTCCTGACCAGGGAACACTAACCACTTCCACCAGGTCCAGGGCAGCGCCAATCGTTTTATCACCCAGGTCAAGATTCCAGAGTCTGGAAACATCTTCACGGACGATCATATCCACATCAAAATAGATGTACTTGCCTGTGCCCTCAGGAATTATATAGGGGGCAAACACGCGCATGTAGTTGGTGATGGGAAATGCCGAACGGTCGATCGGAATCTTAATGTCCTTGGGAACAGCCTCGGCGGATTTTCTCCAGTGTAAGTTGGTGATGGACTGGTCGATCTGTGATTGAAGCCTTTTTTTGTTTCTGGCTGAGATGCCGTCGTCAATGATATAAACCTCAAGTGCTTCTGTCGTTTTGTGGTTTACTTCGATGGACTTCAGCAGGGCTGCCAGTAAAATGGCGTAATTATTATCGCTGGCAACTACAAGGGTAATCCGGTTCCGGGAATCCATATTGGGGTAAGGTTTGTTCAATACTTGAAAAGAGTTAATGCTTTTGAATGATTGGGTTTAATCGAATCTTTCAGAATGCCTGCTCGCTGGCTTCTCTCCGTACTCCAGGAAATAAAAGAAAGCCTTTTCAATTGGCATACAATGCACCTATATTGCAAGTCAGTCGGGACTGTGACCTTATCTGCTCTGCATGAGCAGACAGCCCGAATTTACATGCCCACAATATAATGAAATTTTGATCATTTCCTGAACTCCCACGAGCAAACTAAAACCGGTAATTAATGATCATAATTTCTTCTTGCTGGTTTTAATTTTATTTCATATGGGCATCAAACAGGCAATGACCACCTAACCGAACGTGGCTGATTGAATTCCGGATGGGGTAATGATTTACCCAGAATTAATGTGGGAAGAAGACAGTATGACCTTGCAAGTAAACATTGCATTTTGTATATTGCCTGCGTCATATTATCCCACTGATGAAATACTACTTACTCCTTCTTAGACCTGCTCACTGGGCCAAAAATCTGTTTCTGCTGATCCCTTCCTTTTTTGCGGGTGCACTATTTGTACCCTCCACTATGCTTTTGCTTATCGGAGGATTTGTATCCTTTTGCTTTCTAGCAAGCGGAATCTACATTATCAACGACTACCGGGATATTGAAGATGACAGGAAGCATCCCGAAAAATGTAAACGACCCCTTGCTGCAGGAAAAGTGAAAAAGTCGAATGCACTCATCATATGTCTTCTGCTCATTTTGGGAGGCATAGCAATCGGGTATACTGTGGACAATACTATGCAGTTTCTATTTATAGTTGGCATATATTTCCTGATGAACCTTGCCTATTCATTTGGATTCAAAAATATCGCCATCCTGGACATACTGATACTGGCAGCTGGATTTGTATTGCGCGTGAAAGGAGGAGGTGTCATCTCAAATGTGGATATCTCTGCATGGCTAATCATCATGACTTTTCTCCTCGCATTATTTATTGCTATTGCCAAAAGAAGGGACGACTTGCTCCTGAAAATCTCCACTGGTAATGACATGCGCAAGGCCATCAAAGGGTATAATCTCGATTTTTTAAATACCATGCTTGGCCTTTTTTGCGCAATCATCATTGTTGCATACATCATGTATACTGTTGATAACGGCACACTCGCCAGGCTGGGTACTTACCGGCTTTATTATACCAGTGTGTTCGTAATCGCAGGGGTTATGCGATATTTGCAGATCACCTTTGTGCTTCAGAAATCCGGGTCACCCACTGAAATCCTGTTCAAGGACCGTTTCATCCAGGTCACCATCCTCTTATGGATCGCCAGTTTTTACGCGATTTTGTATTTGAAGAACGTTACAATATTTAGAAAATGAAGAAGCGGATTGCCAACTGGGGAAACTACCCGGAGATGGACAGTGAGGAGAGGACCTTTGCATTTACCGACCAGTTGATTGATCTGGTAAATGAAAGCGGCGGATTCATACCAAGGGGCAACGGCCGCTGTTACGGTGATGCATCTTTGGGTAACCGGACCATATCCACCCTTAAATATGACAAGATCCTCTCATTTGATACATCAAATGGCTTATTTGAATGCCAGAGTGGTATTACCCTTGACCAGGTCCTGCAGGTGATTGTCCCGGAGGGCTGGTTTCTCCCGGTAACACCAGGAACTAAATTTATTACGGTAGGTGGGGCCGTCGCTAGTGATGTGCACGGGAAGAACCATCATGTGGATGGATCTTTCTCCAACCATGTACTTGAACTGGATCTGGTGCTCCCTTCATCGGAACTGGTCAGTTGCTCCCCGCTGCAGCATGCTGACCTGTTTGAGGCTACCTGTGGCGGTATGGGGCTAACAGGGATCATTACGCGGGTAAAATTCAGGCTCAAAAAGATTGAAACCACCCTGATCCGGCAAAAACAGGTCCGGGCCGGTAGCCTGGATGAGATTATCCGGCTTTTTGATGTTCACCGGGATTATACTTATTCGGTGGCATGGATTGACTGTTTGAAAAAGGGAAAGAATTTCGGGCGCAGTATTTTGCTGCTGGGCGAACACGCTTCCCTTGAAGACCTGCCTGAAAGATTCAAATCCAATCCCCTCAAACTGCCCTCAAAAAAACAGATTACCCTTCCTTTTAACTTTCCTTCCTGGATACTGAACCGTTTCACCGTGAAGGCTTTCAATTTCCTGTACTATGGGAAGAATATTAAACGGGAAATCAACAACCTGGTATCTTACGAACCATTTTTTTACCCGCTTGATGCCGTCCTCCACTGGAACCGGTTATACGGGAAAAAAGGTTTTGTGCAATACCAGTTCGTGTTGCCGCTGGAAGCAAAAAGCGGGCTGGTCGAAATTCTGCATCGCATTGCGGATAATGGTCTTGGCTCTTTCCTGGCTGTCTTGAAAGTATTTGGCAAACAGGATAATCTGATTTCTTTTCCCAGGGAAGGGTATACCCTGGCACTTGATTTCCCGGTTCGCCAGGGGCTTCTCGAGTTCCTGGATGAACTCGACCGGATAGTCCTTCAGTATGGAGGCAGGTTGTACATGTCCAAGGACGCGAGAATGAAGCCCGAAGTGCTGCAGGCAGGATATCCGGGATTATCCAGGTTCCGGGAGATCGTTGACAAATACAACCCCGGCTACAGGATCCGTTCCGTTCAGTCAGACCGGCTGTTTTTGACTTCCAACTCTAAATAAAACAACCCAACACAGAACATGCCAACCGTTCTCCTCCTAGGTGCTTCGTCTGATATGGCCATGGCAATTGCCAAAAAATTTGCCGAGAATAAATATTCCGTTCAGCTCGCGGCCAGGAACAGCGCCCGCCTGCAGGCTCTCCAGTCGGATCTTAACATCCGCTACAAGGTCGATTGTTCTATTCATGAATTCGACGCCCTCCGGTTTTCAACTCACCCGTCCTTTTTTGAGGGCCTTAGTCCCAGGCCTGATGTTACCATCTGCGTATTTGGAATGATGGAGGATGAAGAGAAAGCCTTTGAAGATTGGAGTTTGACCGAAAGAATGATTCAGTCAAACTATACAGGTGCCGTTTCCATCCTGAATGTGGCGGCAAAATACTACAGAGGACGCGGCGAGGGAACCATTGTCGGGATTAGTTCTGTAGCCGGTGAAAGAGGCAGGAAGAGCAAATTGATTTATGGAAGTGCGAAAGCAGCATTTTCTGCCTACCTGTCCGGTTTGCGCAATTTGCTCTGTAAGGATCATGTTCATGTAATTACCATAAAGCCGGGATTCGTATTTACCAAAATGACCGAACAATTGACCTTGCCCAAACCGCTCACGGCCACACCCGCCGAAGTGGCTGCGGTAGTCTGGAGTGCAGTGGCCAAGCAAAAAAATGTAGTTTATGTAAAATGGTTCTGGAGGTACATTATGCTAATCATCAAATCCATACCCGAGTTTCAGTTTAAAAAAATGAATTTGTGAAAAGATATATTGCCTTTATTGATTTTGACGGGACCATCACCTCAAAAGATACTCTCCTTGAACTGATCAGATTCCAAAAGGGATCTTTTTTGTTTTACGCGGGATTTTTGATCAACGCTCCCTGGTTGCTGGCCTACAAGCTGGGGATTATTTCCAATCACCGGGCCAAGCAACGCGTGTTGCGTTTCTTTTTCCGCAAAACACCAGCGGAAGAATTTCAAAAGAAATGCCAGGCGTTTTCATCAATTATACTGCCCCGTTACATAAGGCGCAAGGCGCTGGATGAAATCAAGCGACTGAAACAACTGGAAGCGGAAATCGTCGTTGTCTCTGCCTCAGCTGCGAACTGGATCCAGCCCTGGACGGATTCCATGGGACTGAAACTGATCGCCACTGTACTGGAGACCAGAAACGGGAAGATGACCGGCAAGATTGATGGAAGGAATTGCAGCGGGAAGGAAAAACCCAGAAGAATCAAATCCGCTTACGATCTCAATTCCTTTGATGAGCTGTATGCTTACGGTGATTCGAAAGGAGATCTGCCCATGATGGCCCTGGCGACGCATTCATTTTTCAGGCCCTTCCGGTGATCCTGTCACGAACCGGAACTCCCCGTTCATTCAGAGGTGTATGATTTGGGCGTGTGGAGGAATTCCTTCCTTTTCTTCTTCACCTTTAAAAGTGCCCTTAACATGGAGAGCATGAGAACCGGGACATAGAACAGGGCCTTTACCGTGCGCATATTATAATAAGAAGGGGGTATGGAAACCAGCAGGCTCAGCAGGTAGATAACCAGACATGATGTCCACCAGGCTGCAGGTGGATATAGCAGGACGGCGTGAAAGATCTCCTGGGCTGACAGGACGAGGACGATGACGCCGAACAGTAAAAGAAAAAGGATCCGTGGCAGCAGCAGGTTTTGAATGAGCTTATTGTAATACAGAAACGTCCGTGGGGCATTCTTCATATCGGGATGGAAAAAACGCCGGACGTGGTTGATCTGGGCTTCCAGCCAGCGGGTACGTTGTTTTTCGAATACGGCCGCGCTGGAAACTTTTTCGTCCAGTACATAAGCGTCGTCAATAAATTCCATTTTCACCTTGCGTTTCATCAGTTCGATGTCAATTTCCCTGTCCTCGCCGGGATTCTGAAGGATCTCCGCGGAGGAAAAGATTTCCTTCAGGAGCCCAAACTCAAAAGCCATTCCAGACCCGATGGGTGCCGCCGATAGTTCCAGAACGGAAGGACCCCTGCGGAAAAGATTGATATTGATTTCTTCACTGATGGCATCCAGGAGGGCGACCGGGGTATTCTTGTTCTTGGCGGTACGGTGGCACTGAACCGCCCGATAACCGTGCTGGAACGCGTCATTAACCTTCTCCAGGCAGCCTTCCTCCATGATATTGTCTGCGTCCAGGATGACAACTACCTCGAACTTCCCATCCGGGAGGCTTTTCAGCGCCTGGTGTATGGATCGTGACTTCATGTTTTCATCCACCACAACAACCTCAACAGGGATCTTTCGCAGTCGGTCCAGTGTTTCAGGCTGCAATTTATCGGCGATTACCAGTACGCTGAAGTGGGACTTCGGATAATTGTGTGCTGAGGCCCTGGCTGCACTGTCTACAATGATGTGATCTTCCCTGAAACTGGGTATGAGTATGACCATTTGCTTCCAGTTTGCATTTGACGAGAAGGATTTGGCTTTCAGGAAGCGACCTGCTATCGCAAACACCAGTATATAGGCTGAATTTGACAGCAGGTATAGGAACAAAAGGAGGCTGAGCAGCTGAAACAGTGGATGGATCATTTCTTACAAATATCGGTTATCCATTGGAAGGACTTTTACAAAAGAATTCATACCGCCGATGCACTGGAGGAATGAAGATTCCAGAAAAATCCCTTCATGAATAGTCGCAGTTGCAAAAACTGGCCCTTTGCCAGGTAGGTATAAATGGCTTTTGGTATGGTGACAAAGATGAAAAATAAATAGAAGACCGTTAAGTGCACAAAATCCGAATTGCGCCGCATGAACAGAATCCGGTTGCGGGTATGGTAATAGACCTTCATGGGATTTTGTTTCCCTACTGACATCGACTCCTTATGGTAGATGATGGCCTCGGCTGCATACCAGATTTTGTACCCGGCTTTCAGAATCCGGGCTGACCAGTCCCATTCTTCATAATAAAGGAAGAATTTTTCAGGAAACATGCCGGTTTTTTCGATTACCGCGCGCCGGACCATCATGGCACATCCATGGGCCCCGTGGGTAGGGCCTGACCGGTCATACTGGCCCTTGTCCTCCATCATTTCGCCCACCGTGGATGTTCTTCCTGTGTAGGGGTTCATCGGATTGAACCCGGCGTACTGTATGATGTCCGGCTGGGAAAAGAATTTTATTTTGGGGCAGGTGACTCCAATTCCGGGGTCGGCAGAAAATGGGGCCAGGAGGGACCCGATGAGGTTCGGAGTGACTTCGGTATCATTGTTGACGATGAATAAATACTCACCTGCGGCCTGCTGCATGCCCCAGTTGTTTCCCCCGGCAAATCCCAGGTTATTCGGACTGCGCAGCAGCCTGGTCTGGTGAAATTCTTCGGGATGAATCAGCTTCCCCGGATCCGTGTCCGAGGCCATATCGCAAACCAGTATCTCGTAGTTGCTGTACCGGAGATTCCTTGTAGACTGAAGAAATTGAAGGGTAACCGGCGCTTGATTGTAATTCAGGGTTATAATTGAAACCAAAGGCTCAATTTCTTTCACAATGAGTCTTGTTCTTTTTGATAAATAATTGCGAGCGGGATCTCGGCCCTGGACCCTCCTTATACACTTGACTTCTGGATTAGAGCAGAGGGCGTGTTGGCCATGATCCAGAGATCGTACATAAAGTTATAATTATTGGCATAATCAATGTCCAGACTAATTCTCTCTTCGACGGACATGTCTTCCCTCCCCCTTTTTTTGATTTGCCACAATCCGGTGATCCCGGCAGGTGCAAGGAATCTCTGGGCGCATTCATCCGTTGTCAGGGTGGCTGCTTCGTACAGGGGAAGCGGCCTGTTTCCGACCAGGGACATATCTCCCAAAAGGACGTTGAACAGCTGGGGAAGTTCATCCAGGCTGGTATTGCGCAGGAAAGCGCCTACCCGGGTAACACGGGGGTCATTGTTAATCTTGAAAAAGACCGGGCCATCACCTGTATCATACTGATTCATGTGGGAATATTCATTGATCATCTTGTCGGCCCCGGCATACATGGTCCTGAATTTGTAAAAATTGAATATCCGGTAACCCCTTCCTGCGCGTTTGGCAACATAAAATACAGGACCTGTGGACTCTATATTGATGGCTAGTGCAATGAGCAGGAAGATTGGACTGAGCAGCAGCAGGGCAATGGACGATACCATGATGTCGAATGCCCTCTTGATGATCGAAGCAGCATTGACTCCCGTCATGAATTTCCTTTCTGCCCTGGCCAGGGTTTCCAGGCCGGCTACTTTGGTCTTGACCTTTTTCAGGAACTGAATCTTACCGACCAGGCTCATGTCATCCATAAGGCCTAAGGAGACGATCTCATCAGCCAGCCTGGTCTTCCTGTACTGGGTCAGTTCAGATTCCCCGAGGTTTCCGCCATCCAGCACAAAGGGAATGGAAGAAAATGCTGCATGGTTGTTCAGATAGAGGCAGAAGCTTCGGATAGCCATGGCATCAAACTGGGTCTCGCAGAATATGATTTCGGGGATGTTGTTTTTTTCCAGTTGCAGGGAGCGAAACAATTCAGACTTGGCGTGTTCAATGCTTTCAGATGCATACCCCCGCTTAAATATTTTTACCAGTCTTTCAATGTTGGCAGGGTTTTTGCCTATGTAAAAGAAGCCGCTCCTATTGTAGCTCGACTCCCCCGAAGCTACATAGGATTTTATTGCGTATCGTACAAAGGTCTTGTTCCTCGGGGTCGTTTTCTGCAAGAATGTAAATTCCATAAAAATTAGATAGGTATAGGTTTAAAGTTTCATGAATACGATCAAACAAACGTCAGTAGGTTTGCATAGGCTGGTATTTATCAATCGTATTGCCTTGAATGAGTTCATGAACCGCATTTACAAGGTCAATTGGGTTAAAGGGTTTTAGAAAGTATTTTGCGACATCGTGCTCCACGCATTTTGCAGCGGTTTCCTCCCTGTTCAGGCCGGACAGCACCATAATGGGAATGGATTTGTACAGTCCGCTCGAGGACAAGTGCTGGATCAACTCCCAGTTTTCCATATCCGGTAGTTGCGGGTCAGCTACAATCAGGTGGGGAAAATTGCTCTTGGAAAGCCAGTACATGGCAGAACAGCCATCGGCAACGGTAATAACCTGGAATTCTTTCCCAAGTACGGTCTGTAGTAAAAAACGGATAGCCTTACTATCATCAATTGCTAGAACTTGCTTCTTCAAGGGCATAACACATAAAAGTTTAGATGCTTAGTCGTTCACTAGGATTGCAATTGGAAGATAGATTGTGGCTCACAAGAGGAAATTGGCATTATGCGGCGTATTTCAGCCTGCTTTGATATGGCCAACAATAGCTAATAAAGATTAGGATACAATTGATACAGGACTTGGAATCAGGTATTGGGGAATTTCTAGGATGTAGGGCTTCGTGCAAGCCTCGTAAAATATTAACCTGATTTTCAAAGGAATTGAACCGGATAGGATCAAATTACGGGATAAAAATAGTCAAATTTTCCTACAAACCAAACAATACTTCCCCTTTTTTAAGCCCGCACAAATATGATAATATATACTCAATTAAAAAATACCCAAATAATGGTATTTTTTAGACCAGTTTCTCTCTCGAAGCCTTTTCCCAGAGGACCGTCTGCCCTTTTTTTAGGAATCTGAAAAATCCAAGGAAAACAGACACATTCATGAACAGGAAGTAATAAGGTATAAACAGGATTTTTATCCGGATATTCCGGTTGGCAAGGACCCACCCCAGAAAAGCCAGCAGGTAAAAGACGAGTTGCAGGATAAAAGTAAAAACATACCAGCCCTGACTGACCTCAAGGGCGATGATTCCGTTGGTAATAAACAAGACCGTTAGACAAAGCGGACAGAGTGTCCAGCGAAGGACCCGGTGGGAAACGAACTGGAATGACAGCACCGGGTATCTGAAAAAGTTAAACAGGCCCTTCAGCATGAACATGGCCTGAAAAGCGCCTGCACTGATCCTGATTTTTCTTTTTTCTTCCTCTTTCATGGTGGCTGAGGAAGTTTCCATGGCGAAAGCATTTGGCTCATACCGTATCCTAAATCCCTTTTCACAAATCCTCAGGGTTTGTACAAAATCTTCTATGATTACCTGGTCACCAATCTCCTCAAAAAGATCACTTCTTATGGAAAAAAGTTCACCCGCTGCACCGACCACCGAATACAAATCTGAATCCATCCTTTTCAGGAAGGACTCGTATTTCCAGTAAAAGCCTTCGCCTATTCCCGCAGCCCGCGCATCCGAGCCGGTTATTATTTTCTTTTCACCGGCAACCCCTCCCACAACCGGGTCGGCATAGTGCCTGACCATTTCCCGGACAGCTTCTTTATTCAGCAGCGTATTGGCATCCGAAAAAATGACAAACTCCGTAGTTACAAATTTCATGGCCCTGGTCATGGCGGCAGCTTTGCCCTTCCGCTGAGGTTGGTGCAACAGCCGGATACTGTCATACCGGCTTACAATGGCCGGAGTGGCATCATCTGAACCGTCGGTGACAAAAAGGATGCTCAGCTTATCGGTATCATATTCCAGTTCAAGGGTGTTTTGTATCTTCTTTTCTATAAAATCTGCCTCATTATAGGCTGAAACCACGATGCTCACCTCCGGGTACCACTCGCCGGCAGCTCGCGTGGAAATACTTTTTTTTAGTAATTTCTTCAGCCTCACCAGCAGGAAAATGAGGAGACCATAGCCCAGATAGCTGTAAAAAACGACAAATAAACTTATCCAAAACAATGCTTTAAGGGCTGCCATGCGTGTAGAAACGAAAAGCTAAAATAAGTGTTTCGTATTACCCTTCTTAATTTTTTAGTTTCACGCTGGCATCTTACTCGCCGGGGTTGTGCCAGTGACCCATCGCGGAAGGAGGAGGAACCGGATTTAAGGCCCAAATAATTTTACTTTTTGAAAAATATTGCTATTTTTGATGCGACCCGGAACAGCCGGTTCTTGCTGTTCCTATCTATATAATTGGTAGATGGTTGGAAGGCAGTCCTGTGGTTCATCTTATCTTCCTGTTTTTTTGAAAGACCTTTCATTTTTTATTGCATCCTTGTTCATTTGCTGAATAAAATCTTTTTTCCAGTTATCCTTTAGAAGCCATAAAAGCTTACTTGTTTGAACTGTAAAAAGACTTACCGATGGATATAATTTACCTCCTCAAAGTATTGAGACGCAGGCAGTGGTTTCTTTGGATTAGCCTGCTCATCGGAGTAATCGGGGGTGTGATTTTCAGACTGCTCTTACCTAAGGAATATGTCTCCAGTGCACAATATGCCACCGGCCTTTACCGCACGCAAAAGGTCAGCCTCCAGCTCAACGAAATCTTTGACGTAAACCAGATTGATTTTCGCCTCAACAATGTAATTGAAACCTTCAAGTCACCCACCGTCCTGGGGATGATGGCCTATGACCTGTTGGAACATGACCTGGAGTCCACCCACCCATTCCGGACGCTGACCGAAAAGCAAAAAGCTGATTCGGTATATGTCCGGGTGGATCTGCAGAAGGCAAAAGAAATCCTTAGGGATAAGATGGGCAGCCTGGACCTCCTGAGTACTTATGATCCCGAGCAAAAGAAGGTCTGGGATCTGATGAATCTCTACAATTACAATGAAGGGACGATCCTTAAAAAACTGCTCATCGAGCGCGTCCCCAAAACAGATTATTTGAATATCAGTTTCAGTTCCGAAAGCCCGCAGTTGTCAGCCTATGTGGTAAATGCCATCGGTGTCAAATTCAGGGAATTTTATAATTCCGTGACGTCCACCAATACCAAGGAATCCATCAACAAACTCGATAGCCTCCGGGAAAGCAAGAGAAAAGAGGTGGATGATCTGAGAAAGCGGCTCCAGGACTTCCGCGAAAAAATCGGGACGCCCAATCCGGGAGATGCGGCCACTGCGGCCATGGCCGGGTACCAGGAATTGTCCGGCTCCCTGACCCAGCAGCAGGCTATCCTAAACGATTACAAGCAAAAGCTCAATTCTGTCATTGACCAGCTGGCAGCCATCAACTCGGTAGCAGCACCTTCGGCCATGGCTTCCAGCCTGAATAACAATGCAGACGAGATCCTCGTGCTGCGAAAGCAAAATGAAGCATTGGCCACACAGCTTGCCCAAAAAGGAGGGAATGACCCGGACATACAAAATAAAATTGATGCCAATGTTAATAAAATCATTCAGCTCCGGTCGTCGACCGCCTCCTCAGGCGGAACAATGACCAATGCGCAGAAACAGGCAGAAAAAAAGGACGAACTCATCAAACTGAAACTGGAACTTGAATCAGATATCGTTTCCACCAATGAAAACATAGAAATGTACAAGGGCAGGGTCGAACAGTTCCGAAAAATTGCCTTTTCGGGGGGTGGTCAGGAAGTGGTGGCAAGGGCCTATGAGAACGACCTGGAAACGGCCCAAAAGGATCTGGACAAATACAACAGCAGTTTGTTTGCCTCCCAGGACATTGATGTATCCCCTGATTTTAATTTTAAACAAACCGTTCTTGGACAACCACCCATCAGACCTGAACCTTCCCATGGAGTGCTGATTGTATCTATTTCCGGGTTGTCCATGTTCTTTATTGCCTGTCTGTTTATCATCATTCTGGAATTGCTTGATTCATCCCTGAGGACCCCGACCATATTCCAGAAAGAGACCAAACTCAATGTGCTGACAGTGATCAACAAGATTGATCTTCAGAAGAAAACGCTCAGGGATTATTTTGATTTCAATTCCGCCAGTGACCGGGTAGATACTTCCAATCCATTTATTGAAAATCTCCGGAAGCTGCGGTACGAAATTGAACAGAGTGGGAAGAAGATTGTGCTGCTGGTCAGTCCCAAGCCCCTCGAAGGAAAAAGTACCATACTGGAATCACTGGCATACACATTCAGCATGAGCAGAAAAAAAGTATTGCTGATCGATGCCAATTTCTCAAACAACAGTTTAACCAGGGAATTCTCGGCCAAACCGGCCCTGGAAAGCTTCAGTTTGAACGGCGGAGAGAATGCCATGGACAAAATCTGGGGCGTCACCACCCTGACAAGCATTACCAATACGGACATCATTGGCTGTAATATTGGTAACTATACTCCTTCGGAGATCATGACTGCAAATAATTTGCTGGAGCATCTCGATAAGGTGATCCAGCATTATGACTTCATCCTGATGGAAGGAGCAGCTCTGAACAGCCATGCAGACAGTAAGGAACTGGCAGGATATGTGGATGGTATCATCGCCGTATTTTCTGCCAAGAATGTAATAGGGGAAACAGATAAGGAATCCATCGAGTTTCTTAGAGGAATCAAGAGCAAGTTCATTGGAGCCGTATTGAATAATGTGGATGAACAGAATCTGGATCTGTAAAGGGTGATGACAAAGGTAGATCTGCTGGTATGCGGAAATTGCCTATCAGAAGGATGTTGGGGCTTATGGCCGGTTACCAGGGGTATATGAACATTCAGAAGGTCCGGATAAGCAATTTCCATAATTCCGCCTCATCACTCCTATTCCAGGCGGGGATGAGCATGCCATCCTAAAGAGAATTATGGATCATCGATTTATACGCAACAGGGATATCGTGTTGTTTAGCTTCCAGGCCTGGGAATCCGAGATCGGATTTAACTTCAAGGACATGGCGTATGAGCTTGCCAGGTATAACAGAGTGTTGTTTATAAACCGGGCTGCGGACAGGAATTCAGTCATGCGGGCAGCCTTCCGGGGAAGATCCCCTAAAAAAAGGCATTATGGTGCGGAGGAAAAGGACTCATTACAGGAAGTTCAACATCACTTGTGGTTGCTGAATCCCCGGGCCACCCTGGAATCGATTAACTGGTCTCCATCGTACACATTGTTCGGCTGGATCAACCGGGTGAACAACCGGCGGCTGGCCATCGAGATCAAAGAGGCAATCAGCCGCCTTGATTTAAAGGATATCATTTTCATTAATGATAACGATTTTTTCCGCGGTTTGTACCAGCAGGAAATGGTGCCGATCCAAAAATATATTTTCTATATAAGGGATTATTTGACCATACAGCCTTTTTTTAAAAAATTCGGGCCAAGACTGGAAAGGGAAATGATTCAGAAGGCAGATCTGGTCGTGGCCAATTCGGCCTATCTGGCCGAATATGCCAGGCTGTGGAATCCCAATAGTTTCGATATCGGTCAGGGCTGTCACCTGGAGAGCTTCGTGAAGGAGAATCTTTCCATGCCACAGGATATGGAAGCAATCCCCCGGCCGGTCATCGGATATTGTGGTTCGGTAACGGCTATGCGGCTCGATTCGGCTGTGCTTGACCAGATCGCCCGTTCGCTACCCGGCTGCAGCCTGGTATTGGTCGGCCCTCTTGATCCCTTTTATGAAAAAAGCGATCTGAAAAAATATAAGAATGTGTTTATGCTCGGAGGAAAACCCCCGGGTACCATTCAGGATTATATTGCGCATTTTGACATTTGCATCAACCCGCAGGCCATCAACCAGCTGACGATCGGAAACTACCCGAGGAAAATTGATGAATATCTGGCCGCTGGAAAACCGGTGGTTGCTACGGCTACAGAGGCGATGAAGATGTTTTCAGCGCATACCTATCTGTGCTCCTCAGCTGAAGACTATGTTGTACAGATTAAAAAGGTGCTTGCTGATCATCAGGCCTTCTCCACAGAGGAAAAAGAAAGAAGGAGGGGATTTGCCCTGGAACATACCTGGGAAAACAGTATCGGACTGCTGGGAGATGCCTATTTTCAAGCGGAGCTAAAACAAAAAATTGTTTGAGAAAAATGAAAGACGCGGAAGAAAAAACAAAAAAACTTTTTGATGTTATTACAACCGTGGTGTTGATCTTATTTCTTGTCTTCGTCTTTATCAAATTTGTATATTTCTGAATTCAATGGCAAACGGATTCATTATAGGAATTTCTTCCAGGATCAGGAGCACGCTCTGGTACCATTTCATTGAAAAGAAAATGAATACCTGGCTGGGCTACCTGATCATGACAATTATTGGGGTGTGGATTGCTTATGTCTGTACATTGCTTGATTACAGGTTGGGCCCCACCTTTGTGGCGATTGCCGTCTCCGTGATGCTGGTTATTTCCTTTATCAAGTACCCATATTTTGGGTTTTATTTTACCATAGCCTATTCTTCTATTGTTGTTACCCTGGCCCGGCTGTCAGATCTCCCGTGGGGCATATTCATTGACCTGATGATCGCCCTTGTACTTCTGGGAACCATTTTAAAATATGACTTGACCAGAGAGATTGATAAAAACTTCTGGACAAACCCAGCGTCCATCAGTTTGTATATATTGTTTGGGTATTACGTCATAGAGTTTTTCAATCCAGCCATGTACAGCCAACTTGGTTGGCTGAGCTTTTTCAGAAAGCAGATCACTTATTTCATTTTTTATTTCATTGCTTACTGTCTTCTGAATTCAAAAGAAAGGTTTTATTACTTCCTTTATTTCATTATTGGTCTTAATACTCTTCTGGCAGTATATTGCTGTAAACAGCAATGGTTCGGTTATGCCAACTTTGAAATGCAGGCCATTATGAGAGGCGGAGCGTTGGGGTACCAGTTGCTTTTTCAGGGAGGTTTTCTAAGGAAGTTTTCCACTTTCTCCGATCCAGCCACATCGGGTATCCTTTTTGCGGCCACCGCTATCCAGTGTATTATTCTTTTTGTGCGGGATGCCAATAAAAAGAGAAAGATTTGGTGGTTCATTGCATCCGTTTTTAATATTCTGGGATATAGTTATTCAGGCACCAGGACGGCGACCATGATGGTTATGGCAGGTATATTATTCTACGCCATTGCTACACTCTATGAGATGAGGACCATGAAATTCCTGGCTGTTTGCATAATAATCATTTATGGCCTTATGATGGCACCCAACCAGAATGTAGTCACTGCAAGGATTAAAACCACTTTTGACGGAACCACGGATGCGTCCGCCGCTACTCGTGATTATGACCGTCACCAGATACAGCCATATCTTTTTGAACATCCCTTGGGAGGGGGTATCTTTACCAGCGGTGCGGAAGGCCCTAAATACAACCATGGACACCCCCTCGAACTTTTCCAGCCTGACAGCGGATATGCAAAAATGATGGCCGAACAGGGGGCCATCGGTTTGGCCCTTCTGCTGATATCCTATCTGCTCATCATGAGACAGGGGATTAAAAATTTTTATAAGGTCAGGGATCCCGAGATTCAGAATCACTATATAGCTTTATTGGCGATGGTATTTTCCGTCCTGGTGGGACAGTACGGGCAGATGGCTATTTCACAATATCCGCTCTTGCTATACTACCACGCCTTCCTTGTCGTTTTTTATAAGTTGAAATTTTACGATAGTCCCGAACCAAACTCTTAAAATACACAAATCTGATAGCATGAAATTTTTTTTGATCCTATTATTGGCTGGCTGCCAAATTGCGCTCGGACAAGTAAATTCAACCGGTACATCCAAGAAGTCTTCCCACTCTACAATGACCAGTGATACAGGAAGGGTAGTTGATATCCGGGAAAGGCTGGTCCAGCTTGCCATGCAGAACCCCAATTATGAAGTCGCTGATCGTAGCGTTACCCTGGCAGGCTACCAAATCCGTATTGCGAAATCACAATGGCTAGCTACCATAAGTGCCCAGGGGAATATCAATGAATTTACGATCAATCCCAAGAGCACAGGCAGTACCAATGGCGCAGCTAACACCATTTATTACCCCAAGTATAATTTTGGGATAAATATCCCGTTTGATATATTTACGCGCATACCTAATAATGTGAAAATGGCCAGGCAGACCTATTACATTGCCGAAGCCAACAAGAATGAAAAGTACCGGGAAATCAAGGAGCAGGTTCTTACCATCTATGAGGATTACCTGCTGGCAAAGGCAACCCTTGAGTTCCAGATCCAGGTAACCCAGGATGAGTACACCCTCTACAAAAGGGCTGAAAAGGACTATTCGGACGGGATTATCAAACTCGAAGATTTTGATAAGGCATATAAGGGCTGGACCGCAGAAGAGATCACGCGGCTTTCGGCCTTGCGCAACCTGAATGTCATTAAGCTGACCCTGGAAAGAGTCATTGGGGTTAAAATCGATGATCTGATCAAGCAGACAAAACCCTGAGCTGGGTCAGGGAGGTCAAAAGGGATATCGGATTATTCATTGATTTTCAATTATTTAAAAGCGGATCCGGGCATGGAATTTGCGTTATTATTACTGAAAATTCAGAGGTCTGAGCCCATTCAGTTTTAAGGATTTTTTCACCTTGGTCTTTGTAACTTTGGATTAAAAGCAATATTTTGGAAATCAAATGTAAACGATACCCATACATGAGGATTTTTTACATCATTGCATCTTCTATCCTATTATTAACCAGTCGTGCAGGGGCGCAATCCCGCCTCAGCCCTTTGCCCGATCAGGAGAACAGGATCATTCGTTTTTATCCTAATCCGGCCATTTCCCAGATTACATTTGATATACAGAAGGGTACCGACAAAACCTATTCCATCCAGATTTTCAATTTCATTGGCAAGAAAGTCTTCGAAGCCCCCTATATCGACCAGAAAACCATTGTCAATGTATCTGATTTCTTCCGGGGCATTTATATCTTCCAGCTAAAGGACCAGACCGGTAAGGTCGTTGAATCCGGAAAATTTCAGGTCAACAGGTAGCTTCCTGTCCCTATTTTGCTCCTTACAGAATTTGTACAATGAGGAATTTCAGGTAATGGGTATTTTCCATATCCCAGATAATCGGGTGATCGCTGGCCTGAGACCGGTAACATACCTGGCGGAGGCTTCTTTTGGCATCACGGGCTGCCATCTGGATGATCTGAAGGAAAAGGTCTGGCTGTACCAGATTGGTACAGGAAGAGGTCACAAGGAACCCCCCTTTTCTCACCAGTTTGATGCCCCTGAGGTTTATTTCTTTATAGCCCGTTATGGCCTTCTGGATTGTTTCCCTGCTCTTTGTGAAGGCCGGAGGATCAATCATGACTACATCATATTGCCGGCCTTCCCTGCTCCAGGTCTTCAAGACATCAAAGGCGTTAATGGATTCAAAACGGACATTTTTTTCCAGACCGTTGAGAGCAGCATTCCGGTTGGCCATCTCAACAGCCGCTGGGGATATATCCAGACCCAGGACTGATTTTGCGCCATAATGACCCGCATGTATTTCGAAGCTGCCGGTATAGCTGAAAGCACCCAGGACATCGGCGTCCTTTACTATATTTCTGATTTCCCGTCGGTTATCGTGTTGGTCCAGGAAATAACCCGTTTTCTGCCCGTTGGCGATGTCTACGATAAATTGCAGGCCGTTTTCCCGGATAGTAATCTGGGTATCAAAGGCCGGCGACAGAAACCCTTTCTGCATGGGAAGCCCTTCGAGTTCCCGTACCGGGACGTCATTGCGCTCATAAATGCCCTTTGGGCTGAAAATTTCTGTGAGTGCCTGAACAATGGCGGGTTTCCACACATCAATTCCCAGGGCGAGGGTCTGGATCACAAAATAGTCATTGAATTTGTCTATGATCAGGGCCGGCAGGAGGTCGGATTCTCCAAAAATCAGCCTGCAGTTTTCCCTGTATCCGATCCGCTGGCGGTATTCCCAGGCGCTCCGTATCCTTTGATAAAAAAAATCATCATTGATGGCTACAGATTTATCCCGGGTGAGGAGGCGAACCAGGATCTGGGATTGTGGATTGATATAACCTTTGCCGATGAACCGTCGGTCGGCGGTAAAAACTTCTGCAATTTCCCCAGCTTCAGTATTTCCTTCCATCTGATTGATTTCGTTGGCAAAAATCCATGGATGTCCGTTTTCTATCCGGTTGCTGATCCTTTTTTTCAGGTAAACCTTTGTCATGCTGCAAAATTAATCGATGCGGACTTTCTGTGCACGGACAGGCCGGTTCCAGGACAATTTGTCTCAAAAACATACTTGGCAAAATAATTGACAATCCTACCTTTGCGACAATTTGTAAAAGTTATGCAGGAAAAAAACAAACCATCCAAGAGAAACGAGGGGGCTTCGCAGTCGGGCGCCGATATCGACCGCGATATGGAGGTGGATATCAATACCGATGAAAATCTGGCGGGCACTACACACCTGAATACCAATGTAGAAGACGAGAATGAGCTGGAGAAACTAAGGGAAGAGCTTCAGGAGCAGAAGGACAAATACCTGCGCCTGTTTGCGGAATTTGACAATTACCGGAAAAGAAGCAGCAAGGAACGTCTCGAACTTATCCAGACTGCCGGCAAGGACATCATCGCATCGCTGCTCGAAGTACTGGACGATTGCGACCGTGCCGAAAAGCAGCTGCAGAACAGCAATGACATCAACGAAATAAAATCCGGGGTATTGCTCGTATTCAACAAACTGAAGACTGTTTTACAGGCCCGGGGTCTCCGGCCAATGGAAAGCATCAATCAGGATTTTGATGTTGAGAAGCATGAGGCGATCACGGAGATCGAGGCGCCGGCAGAAAACCAGAAAGGGAAAGTGATTGATGAACTCACCAAGGGATATTATCTTAACGATAAAATCATACGTTTTGCAAAAGTCATCGTAGGAAAGTAGGGGAAAAATGAAGGTATAACTGACAGGGGTAACCGAAAAGCCTGACCGCCGTTTTTCATTTCCATCCCGACACATTAGTACATTATGAAGAGAGATTATTATGAAATACTGGGAATACAGAAAAACGCCTCCCAGGATGAAATTAAAAAGGCTTATCGCAAAGTAGCCATGCAGCATCATCCGGACCGCAATCCGGGAGATAAATCTGCGGAAGAGAAATTTAAAGAAGCTGCTGAAGCCTATGAGGTGCTGAGCGACCAGGACAAAAGATCGCAATATGACCGATATGGGCATGCCGGATTGGGAAACGGAAGGGGCGGATTTGGCAGCGGAAACATGAATATGGAGGATATCTTCAGCCAGTTCGGGGACATTTTTGGCGATGATATTTTCGGAAGCTTTTTTGGAGGAGGCGGAAGAAGGGGGGGTGGTACCAGCCGGGCACGTGGTATCAGAGGCAGTAACCTGCGCATCAAAATCAAGCTCAATTTTGAGGAAATCGGAAAGGGTGTTACAAAAAATATAAAGGTCAAAAAATACGTAACCTGTAATACCTGCAGTGGCTCAGGCGCAAAAGACAAGGGGAGCGTTCACACCTGCAGCACCTGTGGAGGAAGCGGCCAGGTTCGGAGGGTAAGCAATACCTTTCTGGGCCAGATGCAGACAGTCACAACCTGCCCGGCCTGTAATGGGGAAGGAACGCAGATTACCTCCAAATGCGTCACCTGTAAAGGAGAAGGAAGGGTCTATGGGGAAGAAACGGTTACCATTGATATCCCTGCCGGCGTCCAGGAAGGAATGCAGCTGAGTGTCGGCGGAAGGGGCAATGCAGGAGAGCGCGGCGGAGCTCCGGGTGATCTGATCATTCTTATCGAAGAAGAACAACATCCTGAACTGCACCGGGACGGGTTAAACGTTGCCTACGAACTTCACATCTCATTTACTGATGCGGTATTCGGCATCCAGGTGGAAGTACCAACCATCGACGGCAAAGCGAAAATCAAGATCCCGCCCGGAACCCATAGCGGAAAAATCTTCCGGCTAAAAGGCAAAGGATTTTCATCAGTAAACTCATACGAAAAAGGCGATCAGCTGATTCACGTAAATATCTGGACTCCCCAGCAGCTGAGCCCGGAGGAAAAAAAGATATTGGAAAAGCTCGGGGAATCACCCAATTTCCAGCCCAAGCCGGACAAAAATGAACGAAGCTTTTTTGACAAGGTGAAAGAGATGTTCAGTTAAATGCGCACTGCTTAAGGGTTTCCATCGATTTTCCGGTTGTACGGCCTGTTGACCCGGGTTGTCATCGGGTAAACAGCGCGAAAAACAACGGATGCTGGAAGCTTTCCAGGGGCGAAAACAAAAGAAAGTTCAGCAATACTGTATACACACAACCCTCAGAAATTTTCGCAGAAGGAAATAATTTTTGCCGGACCAGCGTATAATAGCATACCCAGTTGATATAGGCGAAGTTTACCCACCGACCGTAATCTGATCCTGCCAGCCCTAGCAGCAGGGGAAACAGGAAGGCAAAGCAGGTGTGCAGCAAATCCGGATTTTCTGCTTTGGATGAAAGATTACTCGTCCTGGCACTTACCCGGATGACACCGCTCAGAATGGTACCTGCTGTCCTGAAGAGAAAAAGACTAACCGGTACCAGCAGGGCGATAACCAGTACAATGAAAAGCAGGAATATGGCCCTGCTCACAATGATTACGGGAATCATTCAGTATACAGGAAAAATTCGAGAAAATGATTTCATGTGAACAGGATTCTGATGGGTAACCGGCAGGCAGGCTTTGTACCTCAAACAAGAACATTGTCCGGCAAAATATTGAATCCTACCAAATATACAAACCGGAAAATACTTTCTTCATGCTCTTCCTGAACAGTATCCTCTTCTATCATTTACTGAAAAACACCTGGATATCACAGATATGCCGGTATCCGGCGCAGACAGAAAAACATAGCACCGCAAGCAACCGGCCCGGGATGCCAATCCTCAAAAGTGCGGGCAGAGCATTTTGTATTTGGCAGAATTGTCCCTTTCTACAAATCCGATATAGGAGATGGAAAGTTCTACGCCTCCCCTTCCCTGGCTGACGGTTTGCAGCGGGGAAACATTGACGTCATAACTAATTCCAATGGAAAGGGGCAGCATATCCAGTTTGACGACTGGAATAAAGGCATCTTTCCACCTGAGAAAGGCTCCCAGGTTCAGCACATATTTTGGCTGTTCGGTAAATTCCCCGAGTTTATAGGAATACATTACCCCACCGATGGTTTCGACTGCAGATCCCTGCATGGAATGGTCGGCCTGGATCGTGAAATACGAATACTCATTGATGATGGACTTCACCCCGGCTGAAAAAACAAACTTGGGATCCAGTTCTGACTGGGCATTCTGATAAAATGAATTGGTGGGCCGGTTCAAGTGATGGTAGGCAGCTCCGACGAACATGCTGTTTTGCTGGTTATCGCCGAATGACATATTAAAACTCACACCCACACTTCCGTCCCAGTAATGAATTGACGGAGTGGGAAAGGTTTCCCCGTCGGGCAGGCTGGGGTTATAAGCTCCCCCGACAAACTGTGCATTGGTGGTAATCTTCGACCGGTCAATGTACTTGTCAACATAACCCCCCATAAATCCCAGCGAGAGGTACATGGTTTTTTCGTCACTGAGCGATTTATGATAGTTGAGGGCGGGAAATATCTCATTCGTAGTCAGGCCGGCTGTTCCTGCCTTATCATAGAGCACCTGCAGCCCGACCGTGAGATAATCGTTGGAATGGCCAACGGGCATTTTGTATTCACCGTTGAATGAACCTGTCCGGTATGCATTGGTGATGCTGTTCCACTGGTCACGGTACAGTCCCTGAATCCGGTAGTCCCCTGTAAATATCCCGGCAAGGGAAGGATTGCGCAAAAGGGGTGCCTCATAAAATTGAGAAAAATGGAGGTCCTGGCAGCGCAGGGTGCCTACTGACACGACAAGTGCCAGGACAAGGCTGAATATTGGTTTATGTGTTATCGGGTTTTTCATTTCGCTTACTTCACCATTGTTTTTCCCTATCTGATCAACGCAACATTTCCATGATATGGCACCAGTTGTGAATTATCACAAATGATATCAATGGTATAGATGTATACGTCAATGGGTGCCGGCTTGCCGTTGATGGTACCATCCCATCCTGCGGCGGGATCATTGGGAGCAAAATCTTTTTTCTGGAATACAATCTGGCCCCAGCGGTTGAAAATGGTGATGGAAGGGATGGTGTTCAGTCCCTTTCCGCGGACATAAAATATGTCATTGACGCCATCACCGTTGGGTGAGAAAGTATTGGGTACAAAAATATTATTGTTATTACAGATTACGGTTATTTTAAGTGTGTCGGATGTTTTGCAGCCTCCGTTATTCACCGCGCTTACCACATAGGTGGTCGTATTCTGCGGGGAAGCCAGCGGCGACATGCAGTTGGTGCAGCTGAGCCCGGTTACAGGCAACCAGTTGATCGAAACGATGTCCGGCGAACCGGAACCATTGATCTGGTATGAAGATCCGACCAGCAGTGTAACATCCGGCCCTGCATTGATCGTTGGATAGTCAAATACTTTGACATTTACGTATTGGGTGTCATGGAAACAGAATTTGTTATCACTTCCGATCACCTGGTAATTGGTGGTAATGTTGGGCGTGGCCAAGGGATTGGCGACTGCCGCGTTGCTCAGGGAATTGGCAGGCGACCAGGCATAGATGGCGGCCCCGCTTGCGCTGAGCGTGGTAGACTGGCCGAGGCAGACTGAATCGGAAGGCACAACGGTTACGTGTACCGGCTGGTTGACGGTCACTACGATGCTGTCATTTGCCTGGCATCCATTGATGCTGGTTCCCTGGGCGATATAGGTCGTGGTAAGCGTCGGCCGAGCCACCGGATTGGGGCAAGTGGTACAGGAAAGACTGCTGTTTCCGGGCCCCAGCCAGGTATAGCTCACAGCCCCCGTAGGATTCAGCAGAAGGCTGTCACCCAGACAAATGGTGGTATCATTTCCGATGAATATGGGAGGCAGGGGATAAATGGTAAAGTTGCTGGTGGCCGTATCAGTACATCCACTGCTGTTCGTTACGATTAACTGAACGGAGTCGTTGCCCGGAGTGGAATAGATCTGAATTGGAGGCGTTTTGCCCGGCGTGGGGGGCTTCCCGTTATAGAAATTCCAGCTCCAGTAAAGTTGGGAGGTATCCGGTACCAGGACAATGCCATTGAATTGAAGCGCAGCGGGAACACACTGTGATGTTCCTCCGGAGATATCCACTTCCGGATTCTGCACCACCTTCACCCACAAGGTATCGGCCGCAGAACAGCCAAACTGTGTAGTGATCACCTCCCTCACCCTATAATTGCCCGGGTTCACGTATACATGACTGGTATCAGGGTTGGTGCTGTTGAGCGTCTGGCCATCTCCAAAGTCCCAGAAGTAATTGGTGATCCTTCCATTTGTTTTTGTTGCATCATGGAATCCAAGGGGGTATCCCGAACAGCCAACCAGCCTGCTCGTGGCGAAACTGGCTTTGATGTCTATGACAAAGATGGTATCGCCCAGGTGATCATAGGTCACCGTGCAACCCGAGTCATTGGTAAGGGTGACAGATGGCAGATATAGGCTCTGGTAGTCGGAGGGGGCCACGTAAAAGTGAGTGACGAATGGCGAATCATTGGTTACTGACGTGTTATCTCCAAAATTCCAGATATACTTGATGATATCCTTAGAAGTAGACACACTGAAGTTGACGGTTAGTGTATCACAGCCATGGTTCGGATTATAGCGGAAAGTATTTAATTGCGGGCCATAAACAGTGACGGTATCCGTTGCCTTGGCCACACAACCACCAGGGCTGATCACCGTCACGGTGGGATAATAGGTGTTTGGTATTGTATAAATATGCTGGGGGTTCAGGATATTCTGGGCAAGGGTTACCGCGTCAAAATTCCAGATTAAACTATGATAATAACTTCCCGTAAAGGTGAAGTTTTCTATCAGCGGCGGGCAATTTGTGCTGGAATCGCTCAATGTAAAGGATGCAACAGGCAGGTCGACCACTATTTTATGGATCAGGGTGTCTGCACATCCATAAGCCGGGTCCGTTACGATAAGTCTTGCAGTATCTATCCCTTTTGTGTTAAAAATCTGGGGTGGGGGGATAAATTTGGTTGAAGTCTGCCCATTGGAAAAAGTCCAGTTGTAGACCGGGTTAAATCCGCCAGTGGTGCTATCGGTGAACTGGACTGGGGCACCAGGACAGGTTGAATCGGGGTTGGAAAATTTTGTGTTGATAATGGACAGGATTACATAGCTGACTTTGGTTAGGCTGTCTGAACAACCGGAAGCATCGGTCACCTTCAGACTGATCGAGTACATGCCCTGCGTATTGTAGGGATGTTGAACGGAATTCTGGTTGCTCCCCGAGACGATGGGCGTCGCATCTCCAAAGTTCCAGGAGTAATTGTTGATTGGATTCACTCCGTCTGTCTTGGAGCTGTCTGTGAATTGGGCTGTAAAGGGTGCGCAGCTGACCGAGTTATTCACAGAAAATCCTGCTGTTGGCCCATTGACCTGGATCGGGACTGAATCAGTGGCAACGCATCCATTATCCAATGTGGCAACAAGCTTTGCAACATACTTTCCGGTAAGCGCGTAGGGATGGCTATAATAGGATTGGGACGAATTTCCGGAACTACTTCCATCTCCCGGGAAAAAATTATAACTCACTACATGGTTGGTATTAAGGGTAACGAATTGGAGAGCGGAATTCTTACATACTGGATTTTCCAGGGCCTTTAACTGGAATTTAGCATAAAACGCAACAGTTTGGATTATTGAGTCCGTACAACCTGATGCAGCGTTGGTGACAATAAGCTTTACGTTATAAGTCCCTGGTGCTGCATAATTATGGCCTCCCGCCGGAGCCGGGTTGGCCGGGTTACCCGTATACGTTGACCCATCACCGAAATCCCATAACCAGGTATTTGCAGCAATGGAGGAATCCTTAAACAATACATTGTTATTGCTGCACCCGAACTGGTAATTAAACCGGGCAGTGGGGGGATTCACCACGATATAATTCTTTTTGACCAGGGAATCCTGACATCCATCGTTAAAAACGATAAGTGTCACTGTATAGATACCGGACGTGTTATACGTATAAAACGTATCCTGCGATTGAGAAGTACCTCCGTCTCCGAACTTCCATAGCCACTGATTTGGATTTCCTTTTGAGCTGTCTATAAAGTGGACTGGAGTTGACCTGCAAACTGTCGTTGGCACTGCGTAGAAGCCCGGAATGGGTTTCTTGGTTCCCACTTTTACAATACCACTGGTAGTAGCGGTACATCCTCCGGCAGTGGTTATCGTTACTGTCACTGTCCAGACCCCGGGACCATAGGTTTGGGCAGGCGGATTCGGAGTCAGGTCGACATTGTTATTGCCAAAATTCCAATTAAAGCTGGCTGGACCGTCAACGACGGTATCGACATAGATAGGTTTGAAGACAACTGGAGCGCAACCATAGTCAGGAAGGTTTGTAACATGTATTGCCGGCTGAACAACCTGAACAAATTGCTTTTTGATCATAACCGTGGTACATGCTCCTGCGCTTGAGGCACTGAGTTTTACATCAAAATATCCGTAGGTGGAATAGGTATGGACAGGGTTGGCAACACCTGAAACCGGCGGGGTCCCGTCTCCAAAATCCCAAGTCCAGCCGGCAGCCCCGGGTGACTGGGCCATAAACTGAACAGTAAGGGGAGCCCGGCAACTGGTGGTAGGTCCTGCTGCTGTAAAGTTGGCTGCCGGTGGGCCTACGATGGTGACCTGATGCGTTATTGAATCGGAGCAGGTACCGTAACTGTTAATCAGGGTAACTGTGTAAGTACCAGGGGCGGCATAGACATGATAACCGTTGAGGCCGGTGTTACTATTCCCGTCGCCGTATTTCCAGGAAGACAATCCGGGTGGAGGGGTTGACGTGTTAAAAAAGGCTGCGGGTTCTCCCACGCAAACAT
>Ga0318562_10000202_pt1 | contig 28490 bp, 18 predicted proteins | sample GRESIP066b5f18_FD_203688 | JGI IMG/M metagenome (GOLD analysis project Ga0318562, IMG submission 203688) | Tropical soil microbial communities from Luquillo Experimental Forest, Puerto Rico - GRE.SIPMG.066b5f18 | ecosystem: Environmental > Terrestrial > Soil > Tropical forest > Bulk soil... | reverse complement strand
TTCAATAATAGCCGATGGATAGCCTTCACGCTCTCGTCTTGCCCGCGCCTGTTCCGTGCTTTCGTCAATGAAAGTAAGTATCCTTCCGATTGTGTTGCTGATTATGTCAGTTGCCTGCCGGTAGGAAAGCGCTTCGCCGCCGGTAATGACATAGGTTTTGCCGTTGTGTCCGGGTTTTGTAAGTGTTGTAACGGCAACCGCAGCAATGTCTCTGGAATCCACATACGGAATCTTGCCGTCGCCTGAAGGCGAATAAACCACGCCATCGTTGAGAATGTAATTGAGCTGCGTAAGAAGGTTTTGCATAAAGTGGTGAGGTCTGAGAATAGTCCAATCAATTCCGGACTTTTTTATCTCCTGCTCGATTTGATAATGCCAAAGGCAAATCGGAGCCTTAGAGTGGTCGCTGGCTCCAAACGCTGACAGTTTAACGATGCGCTTCACCCGGGCTTGGCGCGCAGCCTCGATTGCATTATGTTGCAAGGCCACTGTATCAAGGCCGATGGTCGAAACAAGAAACATCGTTTCAACTCCTGTGAAGGCAATGGGCAATGTTTCGGGCTTTGCCAAATCTCCGTGAATCCATGTGATACCGGGCAGCTCGGGGGCTTTTTCCGGATTCCGGCTAAGAGCACCTGCGGTAACACCTGCTTTCGACAGCAGGCGCAGAATCTCACCTCCCACCAGGCCGGTACCTCCTGTTACTAAAATCATGTGTCTAAAATAACTCTTATTTAGAGCTTTTTTGCAACTAATTGAACAATAAAGTTGTTCGTGATGTAAGTAAGGTTACTTCTGCTTGCGGGTCTTGTTTCCACTGTAATTCGTTATTTTTATTTAAAATGCAGACAGATGAAATATAAAATGAGTGAACCTGTGCATGCATCTATCAGCACCATAAAATACCAGTGTGTGGTTGAGTGGCGAAACGGAAAATTCTTAAGCGACGAGCCGGAGGAGACGGAAGGGCAGGATTCTGGCCCCGATCCTTTTACCCTATTATTATCATCAATAGCAACCTGTACCCTCATTACGCTTCGAATGTACATAGATCGAAAGGGATGGGACATCCCGGCCATTGCCGTCAACGCCAACCTGTTTCAAATCCTATCAGATGAAAAACTACAAACGACTATTGACAGGGACATAATTTTCAAGAGTGAAGTAGCCGAAGAGCAACAACTTAAGCTTCGCGACATTGCATCCAGGTGCCCCATATCAAGATTGATGGAAGGCGATGTTGCCGTGAGAACTTTTGTACAACGGCAGGGGCAAACAAAACAGATCAAATATTCCAACGATGAAATTTCCGTGGTTTGGAAACCCGGATTTTGTCAACATTCCACTCGTTGCTGGACCCAATTGCTCCAGGTATTTAATCCTCAGGTGGGAAAATGGATAAACCCCGATGGAGCCAGTGCTGCAAGAATAGAGAAACAGGTAAAAAACTGCCCCAGCGGAGCTCTTGAATTTTATTACAACAATACTAAACCGGAAAATAAAGAAGTGTAACACCAACCTGCATGGAACGCACCGGAACATTAAACCTTTTGGCCATCCAGCCTTCAATTACTACAAATACCTACGGGCTTAGAATTGGTTGGTTTGATATCTCCATGCCGAGTCTTCAAATCCTTCTTGGGATACTTTTTTCTATACTTTATTTTAATGGTTGGTATTTTAAATAATTGATCGATCATTAACTCCAGTGAAACCAAGCACAACGTTTCACCTTTGTTTCACCAATGTTTCAGTTGCCAAAAGTATCGTTTGATTATCAAATAGATACATCAAAACATTACTCCCGTCCGGTCCGCCAGGTTCGATTATGAACTTTCATCACTATGCGTATGAATTGCGGGTACTGCTGGAAACACGGAGATCAGATCTCTCTCTCTCAATCTGAAACTACCTGGCTAAGATTCGTTCATACACTTTTAGGTAAGTTCTTCGGATATTCTGACTTGTGATCGGCATACCATTGCCCTTCATAAGATTTACCTCTCTCAGGATGCTCTTTTTTTTCACAATGAAAAGAACGCCCTCGATCCATTGACGGGATCCAGCCTTATGTTTGCTTACTCTGGCATTATATTCTTTCTCGTTGCTCGAAGTGGGAAGAAATTCATGAAGTTGAAGAGAGAGGAGAAACTGGGAACCGATTTGTTACAACTCGCCAAGCCTGTAGACACTGATTAAACGCAAACTGTTACAGACTCAAAAGCCTCCTACACTGGGGGTCTTTTAGGTTTATGCTCATCAACGGTCGTGATCCTCGTGGAATGGCTCCATATCTTCGGTCCGCCAGCTGCATATATTGCCCTTCGAGATTATATAAAATATCCTGTCTTGATTACCCGTAAAGTGGGGGCCCTCAGCAAATTTCGGGAAGCCAAGTGCCGTAGTTTCAAACTCATGGCCTCTCGCGCGTATACCAGATCTTCACCACCGTCTGCTCCGCGGACGGCTCTTTCTTGAAGTCCCCATTTAAAAGGCAGATCATCTTTCGAGTGACCGATCCATCTGTCCATACGGCTCTTTTCTGAGACGCAGGCGCTGAGAACAATGCAAATTCCCAGTGCAAGGAGGAGGTGATTCACGGCTTAGGGGTATTAGTCCTGTATTGAAAGTTTAGACCGTTTAGTCTCGTTGTCAACAATTTTAACATTTACCCTTACCCGTACTTTCACGGCTGGCGACCTTACCCCAGATACTTTATACTAAATGTTATCCTTTTAGAAAAGGGAAAGTAATTGGGGGAGTTGAAATTTGACAGGTAATCTGGGGCCGGTTCCCAGGAGCATTTACTTAATTTGGCGGAATTTTGTAAAAATTGATGAGTAATCAGGGGGAAGGGCGGAATTTACGCCTACTTGAATTACACCAGTATCCCGTCTGCTACCTTAACGCTTCTGCAAAGGATTGATAATTAGTAAAATAATAAATGGCGGCTCTGCTGCAGGAGGCCTTTCGATATGATTATCCGGTCTGATACTGATTTCCCGGGCAGGCCTAACGCTACGGGAGAAAAAGGTCAATAAAGTGCCTTTTCGCAGCTGAATTTTGCCTTTTTGCATATATGGTTCAGGTATCCTCGCATTCATCCGTAATATTGTTAGGGACAATTCCCACATTCTTGTTCAACCAAAAAACAGCATAAAATGAAAAAGTATTATTTTCTTGTCGCCATTATCTTGACTGCAGGATTGGCTTCATATGCCCAAAATAAATCAGCTTATCGCATTAGCGGTGAATTCCCCATTCCAAGCAGCGGGGGTTATGATTACCTGACGGTAGACACTGCCTCAGAAAAATTGTACGTTTCACACGGATCCCAGGTAAACATTTTGAACAAATCTACTGGCGACTCCATAGGGGTTATCAAAACCGAGAAGGATGTTCACGGCATTGCCCTGGTGCATGCATTGGGCAAAGGATATATCAGTAACGGATCGCTGAACAAAGTACTGGTGTTTGACCTTGCCAGCAATAAAGTACTCACATACGTCCCAGCCGGAAAATTTGCAGATGGCATCTTTTATGATGATTATTCGAAAAAAGTGATATCCTGCAACGGGATGAGTAAAAATATGACTGTAATCGACCCATCTGCAGATACAGTTGTAGCAACAATACAATTAACCGGCTGGCCAGAAACGGCTGTGAGTGATGGCAAAGGAAATATTTATGTTAACAATGCAGAGAAAGGCGAAATGGATGTCATTGACGCCAGGACATTTACCATTAAACACAACTGGCCAAACAAACCTGGCACCGGTGCCTCCGGCCTTGCCATTGACAGAGAAAATATGCGTTTGTTTGCCACCTGTGGCAACAAACTGATGATCGTTATGGATGCAACCAACGGTAAGGTAATTGCCAGTTTACCAACCGGAGATGGTGCAGACGGTGCGGGGTTCGATAACCAGCTTAAAACCGCCTATTCATCTAATGGGGATGGCACCTTAACCGTGATTAAAGAGTCTTCTGGCGGTAAGTTTATTGTCGCGGAAAACGTAACAACTAAACAGGGAGCAAGAACAATCGCTGTGGACCAAAAAACGCACAAGGTTTATTTGCCTTCGGGATTATTTAAGCCCGCTACCAAAGAATCCTTCCGACCGCAAATTATTCCGGGAACGTTTAAGATATTGGTCGTAGAAATGCTTTAAGTAATTTTTCTGGCATTCCACCCAGATAAAATTTCCTATTTAGGATCCGGATCAGTGGAGAAACCAATGCAACCAGTGGAGACCTCGTAGTCGCCAAGAGGGTTATGGGAAGACTCCTATACAAACCTTTCTCGAATCCTTGCTGCTGGCAAAACAAGGACTGACGTGCAGGTTGCCAGCATCGCTTAAATCCTATTCGCCAGGAAAACTAAATTCCGTCGTTGCCCGATCAAATAAAAGTTTTCAAAGCTTATATAATGCCCTTATTTTGCAGTAACTGATTGGCTGAAGGATGAACCTTTGCTTGTGCAGCAGCTATTTAACTTCCCATATTTAGCATTCGACGTTTCACAAATCCCACCTGCATAATCGCCCTTTGAGGCGGCGCAGTTTTCATAATTGCCTCCCTCAACACTCATTGTTTCCGTCGATGAGTAGGTAAGGACTCCTTCTCCTCCTTTTTTAAGGTTTACATAGTTTCCGTTTGTACTAACAATATTTGTTTGGAATTCCGAAATACGCAAGGGGAACAAACCTGATTTCGGAGCTTTCTGAACATAACTCTTCCCTCCGGGTTCGGTAGCTGTAAAGGACGCTTCAGTAACATACCCCTTTTTGTTAGTAGTGAGCTCAACCTCCAAGATAAAATCCTTAGGAAGGGTGTTGCCAGAGTAATGAATGGATTAGACTTTTCAGAGAAAAGGTCTATAATTTTGAGTCTCGATATCGCCTGAATTTTACAGGTTATCAGGTTCTTTTCTATTTGACCGGTATAAAGTATGGTGTCTTCTCCGTGAACAGTCCGAGGAATGGGTTTAATAATTTCATAGGAAAATCTGTCAGAATTCTTTTGCCCGGATAGACAAATGGTTAGTTTGACCAGTCAGGCAACCGATATCAACAATGAATAAGTCAAGGAAAAAGGAGCCGGGAGATTTATGAAGTAAAGAACAGGACATTTTTGATGCATGAGTCAGCCTTCAGGCATAAATACTTTACCTGGTAAAAAGGGTATTTTTACAAATTTTGGGAGGTCTGTCCTGGTTTTTCTTGAATTGAGTATCATTATTTCCCATGGACATTGAATTCAGGAAGGATTCCGGTAAACCCTAAAGAGATTCTCTTCGTATTGACGGATTGTCAACTTTACTATGGGCAAAAATATAACATCCCCTGTCTGTCTTGCTTTTAGCCTCTCTCTGGTGTTTGTATTTTTATCAATTAATTCCCAGGTTATAGCCCAAAAGGCGGAAAGCGCAAAGAAGGATTCTTCTTCACGAGCTCCCGGAATCCATTATTATTTACCGGATGACCCAGCCTTTTATCCGGGTGGGCATGCCGGAAAGATAAACACGGGAGTCAGCCAGTCCAGGGATCTACAGATAAAAAAAATCTTGCAACATACTGGTTCTTTTCAGCAGGTAAATTCAGCCGGACCTCCCGCCGGAGTAACCGGGCCCCTGAATATGACCGTAGTCCCCACCGGAAGTACCTGCGGATACAATAATGGATCATTTCAGGTCCTTGCTTCCGGAGGAACTCCTCCTTACAGTTATTCCGAAAATGGAGGAGCGTTCCAGAGCGGCTCCTTATTCAGCCAGTTGACTGCCGGTACATACCAGGTAGTCATAAAAGACGCCAGTGGCCAGACCTTATCTTCGAGTGTAACCGTCACCAATACCTACCCGCTTCCCAGCCTTTATCTGGTGGGCTTTACTGTACCCTCCCCCTGTAGCGGGAAAAACGGAACGGTCACGGTGGCAGGCAGCGGAGGTACACCACCATACATGTATTCCGATGATGGGATTCATTGGCAAAGCTCAGGCATATTCACCAACCTTCCCTCTGCGAAGGTGGAGATGATATTTCTGGTCAGGGATGCTAACGGTTGTATTCAGACCTATCCTTTCCGGTTTTACAGTTCGCATTGCTCCGTGATTACCTGTCAGCTCTATATAGGTATTTCAGAATGTGGGAAGGACGGGATAATCAGCGTGTATGATGTGTTTGGGGGGACCCCACCTTATACTTATTCACTTGATGGCATCAAATATCAATCATCGCCGTCATTTTCGGACCTGACACCTGGTCTTTATACAGTATATGTTAAGGATGCTGCCGGCACCCTATTGATATTCACCTGTCAGCTTTTTTCAACATGTTCACTCACCATGAGCGTTATGGAAACAGATGCGACCTGCGGAGGTAAAAATGGTTCCATCCTGGTTACTGCCCAGAATGGTACTGCTCCTTACCTGTATTCCCTGGACGGCATCAATTTCCAGCTATCCGCCCAGTTTTCGGGACTTGCCCCGGGAAATTATGCGGTTTATGTCAGAGATGCCAATTCTGTGATTGCAGCAACATATAATGTCATTGTAAATTCTGCCTGTCCTTCTTTGGCCCTAACAGAAACAGATGCGACCTGCGGCAAAAATAACGGGTCCATAACAGCCACCGGGTCGGGCGGGGTAGGGCCCTATACATACTCTTTAGATGGTATCAACTACCAGTCTGACAATATATTTACCTCCAAAAACCCCGGTACCTACACAGTATATATTAAGGATGCAAAGGGTATTACAAGTTCGACTTTGATTACGGTGAACAATGACTGTCTTGTGGTAACGGCTACCGCGACCAATGCCACATGTGGGGTCAGGGATGGGAATATCATGGTCTCAGCTGCAAACGGAACGCCCCCTTACAGCTTTTCCATTGACGGAATCAATTTTCAACCAAGTGGAACATTTAATCAGGTCCTTGCCGGCAATTACCAGGTGATTGCAAAAGACGCCCTGGCTGTAATAGGCCGGGATTCAGTGACCGTTGCTGTCAGGAACAATATCCAGGTCAGCGCCATTTCTACTTCTGCTTCCTGTGCCGACACGGGAGCGACGCTTACCATTACAGCCACCGGCGGAGGGTCACCGCTGGAATACAGCATTGACAGCGGTCTGAACTTCAATTCGGCGAATTTGTTTACCGCCCTGGATACTGGACTTTACTGGCTGGTTGTGCAGGACCCGTCCGGATGCAGGTCCTCTGATAGTATTCGATTGTCTGCGCTGCCATCTCCCGTTGTCCATCTCGGTCCGGACACAACGCTGTGCGAGGGTCAGTCAATACTTCTGACTGTGACAAACCCAAATGCAACCTATCTGTGGAATGACGGGTCCACCGGTTCAAACCTGCTGGTATCCGTGGCCGGAACCTACTCGGTGAAAGTGACTGAAAATGGTTGTGACACTACGGCAAGGGTTGCAGTTAATCTTGCGACAAAGCCTCTCATCCACCTTCCAAAAGATACCAGCGTTTGCCCGGTCCAGCAACTGGAACTAAACGCTGCTTACCCCCAGTCGACTTATCTATGGCAGGACGGATCAAATCAACCGGTGTTCACTGTTACGAAACCGGGGACCTATTTTGTGCAGGTAACCAACGCCTGCGGCCTGACCCTGGATACCACCAATGTAATTTCTGATAATTGCGCCTGTAAATTCTATGTCCCCAATGCCTTTACGCCAAATAATGATGGCTTGAATGACATATTCTTACCCAGGTACCAATGTGATTTTGCGACCTATGAACTAAGAATCTTCAACCGCTGGGGACAGCAGGTGTTCAAATCCGAGAGTCCCTCAATTGGCTGGGATGGAACCATGGGTGGATTGAAACAACCTGTCGGTGTATACGTATGGCAGATGTCCTACAAGGACGCGGTTTCGGGCAAAACCACTCATCAAAAAGGGACTTTGGTCCTGGTCCGCTGATTCAGAGATTCCCAAAATAAAAGGGTGTAATCGTGAGGTTGAGACCAGGCAAAAACCTGCTCATGATGACTCGTGATGATTCTGAATGTCGGGCCTTTTGACATCATTTTGCCGGGTGATGTATTCTGATCCCTTTAATGATGAGCCAGAAACTGATCAGGATGTCAAAGATGGCCATGGGCGAATCAAACCACCAGAGGTTTACCGTGTCATCAAAGTGCGGAAAAACATAAAAAACCAGTGTACAGAAGACACACCAGGCTGACGATATTAATCCGAAAAGCGACAATGCGCGGGGAACATATCGGGACTTTAACCAAAGGTAGCCGCAGACAGTCGAGGCTATGGACCCATATAATAGTCCTACATAATAATAGTCAAACCTTGCCTTTAATTTCAGGCTGGCCAGGACCTGCAGCTGACCGGCATCGGCAGGTCGCACGCCTGCGGCTTCATGAAGGAGCCTGAGCACATCGAAAAGATTGAGCGTCATCACCAGCCACATCAGTACCCACACCAGTCTCATCAAGGCACCCAGCAGGGCGAGGGCCGGATTTACAGATCTGAGAAGAATGTAAAGTGCTGTCAGCAGAACTACAATGCATGCGCAGTAAAGGATGTCACCTGCAATGCCTATTCGGAATAATTGTTCCTGTGAAAGAATATGGCGGGCGGTTTCTGACGGATTATCCACCACGATCAGGCGGTCATGTATCCCGAAGTTTACATAGACTACGATTACCAGCGATATCAGGTAGGAAAATCCTGCAACGATCGCCGTCCTCCGGTTTGGTTGTTGGGGAATTCCGATCTTCATATTATTCAAAGTTTTATAAGTAGGCGCATTTCCTGGATAATCTCCGGGCAGGGGGCCGGTATTAAAACCAGACAGGACAGGGAAGCTGGATTGGACTCTCCGAATGCCACTCCCCCGTTGCCGGTATTACAGGGATTTATCTTCCAGCCTTATTATTTAGAATAATAAGATAGGGTTTTTATTTAGATTTCCGGCTAATTCAGGGATAAAAGGGAGGAATGCTAACGGGACTCCCTAAGGCACGGGAAGATACCCAGGAAAAATCCAGCTAAAGCCTTCTGACTGGGATCTTCTTAACGGAAGCTTCTTTTTGATCTAGAGGACTTAAGCTCTCCGGTTTCCCGGCCGGACTTAATATTTTGCGATTAAACCCCAAAAAATCAATCTTTCGGGGAAGGTTACCTTAACATTTGCTTATTTCAATCCTCTATAGATATCTTTACAAGGAGTTGGTTATTTTCCAGGGACTATTGTACCGGCCAGAATGTTTCAAGTGCGGTTCAGGGCTTCATGTTACGAACAATAAATTGCGTCGGGCAATCGGCTAGCCAATACGCTTCGTCTTTCCTCTGATAAGTTTCCGGGCAGTAATAACGAAAGAGAATACCTCCCATGTGGACCATTTTGTTAATCATATTTCTGGCCAGTTTTGCAGCGTTTTGCCTGAGCGCTGTTTGCGGAGGGGGAGCCGGACTTATCCTTATCCCCATCCTGGGTAAGCTGTTGCCAATCAGTGAGGTTCCGGCCGCACTGTCCATCGGTACTTTTACCAGCTCTGCCTCAAGGCTGGTCGTCTTCAGGAAGTACATCAACTGGAAAATTGTAAAATACTTTGTTCCTCCAGCCTTGCCTGCTGTTTGGCTGGGTGCCTACCTGTTAAAATATCTGGATCCTGTTTATCTGGAAATTGCAATGGGCGTGTTTCTGGTCAGTAACCTGCCACTTGTATTCAGAAACCAAAACAATTCAGCTCTATCGGCCAGGCCCAAAAACATATTACTGGTCACGATTGGATTTTTGGCCGGGTTTCTATCTGGTATCACAGGCGCGGTCGGTCTCTTGTTTAACAGGTTTTATCTTCGATATGGGCTGTCCAAGGAGGAGATTATCGCAACCAGGGCAGCAAATGAAATCATTTTGCATCTGATCAAGATCATTCTGTATGTTTTTTTTGGACTACTATCTATAAAGGCAATGCAGGTTGGTTTGGCGGTTGCTCTGTCTGGTGTAGCTTCAGCGTGGGGAGCAAAATACCTGATCAAAAAAATGAGCGAATTCGGCTTTAGACGAATAGGGTACATGGCCATGGTAATTTCGGGACTCATTATGCTGACCCAGTCAACGACCGGCCTGCTGACTGCAAATAATGGTAGTCTTGCCGCTAACGTGACCCGGCAGGGCCTGAGGGCTATATTAAAGTGGCAGGACGCCAATTTTTCCCTTGAGTTTACTTATGACGATGGCTTTGAATTTGCGCAAATCATACCATTGTCCGAACTTTCTGCTGAGCAGCAGAAACTGGTCTATTCAAAATTTCCAAAGGCTGACATGGTTATTGTGGAGGAAGTATATTCTGTGGGCAAAAACGTATTCGAAGCAGAATACTATGCAAATAACCAGTTTATTGGGAAATATGATTTTGAATAGGCACCGGCAGAAGGCCCATTCTTTGGCCGCTTAATTCAATACGTTTGGACATAAGCCAGTTCTCAGGTGTGGGAGACTCAAAAGGCATCTGTGATCCTGGCTCCAAATCTTACCGGTTCAAACACTTAATTAGGGTTTATCGGCCCATTACAATTCGGAGTCCCTGCCAGGTCCGTTCAAAATCAGGAATCCTGCAACAGACCAATTTTTTCTTACGGGTGAGCTTTAAATGGAAATTTCTCCGCTTTTATCCTATCAGAAGGCAGTATACTTGAACTTTTGACCCCCCACGGAGGCCTCAAACATCAGACCGCCCTTTTGATGGGTAAATATCATGATCCCGTTGGTGTATTTTACATTGGCCGACCCTCCCGCCTTGGCAGCCACCGCTGAAGTCTGGGCCGAAAATTCCACTTTGTTATCTTTAAAGCGGTCAACTGTTTCTTTATTCTCAAAGAATATCACTTCCCGGTAGGCCTGTCCGCCTGCCTGAAAGCCAACCGTGATCTGCGTCATTGAGGCCCTTCCCACGGCGTTCCCTTTTTCATAAACTGCGCCGCTGCCGCCGGCACCTCCTACACCAAATGCCCCTTTTCCAATTGTCGGAAATATGGCATAACCGTAAGCGTTAGAAAAGAGATTCTTCATCAAGCCATCCGTATGAATAAAATCGGATTCGGCATCTTTACTGTCCGAGACCAGTTGTCTGTCCTTGGAATTTTGCGCAATCGACGTTTTCTGGACGAGTACCATGGAGGTTACCAGGCAGATACAGGCAAATAAACTAGATCCTGATTTCATGTCAGCTATATTTTCAAGTGATGTAATATTCAATAACTGGTTTTTCGATTCAATGATGAATATCGAAAGCCAATCAAGGAGTGAGATTATTTCATTACGGCCCTGAGCGGGTGACGTTTCGAAAAGCATTCTCTGCCGCAGGATTTAGACATGGCGCCCGCCAGGACAGGCGGCGAGCGGTTTCATGCAAATTAACTTCTTCCTAACCATCCTGCCGCCGATTAATCAGTACCGCGATGGTATGGGCCGGACAATTGTAGTCCTTCCCGTTTACAGGGGAGGATTCATGCAGGGAACAGATATCAAGGGGTGATTCAAGGGATGTATCAATCCATCTGCGCCACAGATTTCCTCTTTCGAGGGGTGGTAATTCAAAACGAAGCGGCTCCCGGTAAGCATTGAGCATGAAATGACTGTCCATGATCCCGCTAAGCGAGGTTACGGTAAAAGCAATGGAATTTGATGATTCAGACCAGTCCGGCTGATTCAGTTTCACTCCATGCCAGTTTATTTTGGCAGTTTTCCAAAGCTGGTTGAGGCTCATGGTAAATTGACGCTGGGACATATCCCTCAGGAGACGCCCCTCTATCAACAGGCGCGCAAACCGTAACAGATCAGCGTTTTTTTGCACCAATTTCCAGTCGAGCCAGCTGACCTCATTGTCCTGGCAATAGGCGTTGTTGTTGCCGGACTGGGTCCTCCCCAGTTCATCTCCCATAGAAATCATGGGAGTCCCCACGGCCAGGAGGGTCAGGACCAAAAAATTCCGGGATTGCCGGATTCGGAGCTTTTGAATCAGCGGGTCATCTGAGATTCCTTCGGCGCCACAATTCCAACTGAAATTATCGTTGCTTCCATCCCGGTTATCTTCTTTATTGGCTTCGTTGTGCTTTGAGTCGTAAGATACCAGATCATTGAGGGTGAATCCATCGTGGCAACAAACAAAATTAATGCTCTGCTCCGGCTCCTGCTCTTTATGCCCGAACAAATCCGGACTTCCTGCGAGTCTTGTTACCATATTTGACAAGACCCCATGGTCCCCCTTTAGAAAGCGGCGAACGTCATCCCTGAATTTTCCGTTCCATTCCTTCCAGCTGTCACCCACAAAACTACCCACCTGATAAAGGCCTGCTGCATCCCAGGCTTCGGCAATCAACTTCGTGCCGGCTAAAGCCGGATCCGATTCTATGTCCCAGATTACGGGTGGATTGCGGATGGGCTCACCGCTGTCATCTCTGGAAAGGATGGAAGCCAGGTCGAAACGGAAACCATCCACATGCATTTCCCGGACCCAAAAATGAAGACTGTCAATAATTAATCGACGGACAATGGGCTGGTTGGCATTAAGGGTATTGCCACAACCGGAATAATTTGCATAGTAATGGGTGCCTTTTTCCATCAGGTAATAAACTGAATTGTCTATTCCGCGCATTCCGAAGGTCGGGCCACCTGCACCACCTTCCGCCGTATGGTTGTAAACAACATCCAGGATAACTTCTAATCCGGCAGCATGAAGTGCTTTTACCATTGCCCTGAATTCATCCATCACAAGGAGCGGATCTTCGGATGAACTGAAGCCCTGGTGAAGGGCAAAGAAGGAAATAGGGCTGTATCCCCAATAGTTAGCCAGCCCTTCAGGAGCGTCTGACGCGTCAAATTGAAACACAGGCATTAATTCCACAGTTGTAATACCCAGACTAACAAGATAGGGTATCTTTTCGACCAGCCCCGAAAATGTACCTCTTCTGGATGCAGTGACTTCTGAACTCGGGTGCTTGGTAAATCCGCTTACGTGCATTTCGTAAATAACCGTTTTGGAAAAGGGATAGCCCAAATGCCTGTCCCCGGTCCAGTCGAACGTACTGGGGGCCACCACTAAATTTTTCAGGGATGGCTGACCGGGCTTGCCCCTGCTTGTGAAAGCTCTCCGGTTGAACCCTTTTGGAACAGCGACAATTTTTGCATAAGGATCCAAAAGACATTTATCGGAGTCGTACCATAGCCCGGAAGAAGGATCGTAAAGCCCCTGGATCCGGTAGCCATAAAGCTGGCCTTCTTTTGCCCCTTTCATAAAGGTATGCCAGTAATGATACGTTCGGTTGTCCATCCTGTTTAGTGGAATTTCCAGGCAGGGCTCAAGGTCCTCTATTTGATCAAAAAAAAGGAGGCTAACAGCCGAGCCATTTCTGCAGAAAAGGGAAAAATTCACTCCTTCGGCGAAAACGGTCGGGCCAAGTGGAAAGCTTTGTCCAAAAGGACCGGCTGCATAATGCATGCTGGTATGGTTATTCATTTCGGATGCAGAGGATTTAGTGCGGGGGTTTCAGATGCCATACCTTTTCGCAGTATTCCCTAATTGAACGGTCAGATGAAAATCTGCCCATACGGGCAACATTCAGGATAGACATCGTGGTCCATTGGGCAGGATTCCTGAAGGAATCTGAAACCCTTTGCTGGCACTCAGCATATGAACCGAAGTCCTGCAGCACGAAATAGGGATCCTGGCCAAGTAATGAATCTACCAGCGGCCTGTACAAGGCCTTGTCGCCCCTGGAGAATTCTCCTGCAAGCAGCCGGTCCACGACTTCCTTTACGTCCTGGTCTGACTGATAAATTTCATAAGGGTTGTAACCGGCAGCTTTTTTCTCTTTTATTTGTTCCACGGTAAGCCCAAACAGGAAGAAGTTTTCCTTTCCCACCGCTTCCATGATTTCAATGTTGGCCCCATCCATTGTTCCGATCGTCAGGGCTCCATTCATCGCGAATTTCATATTTCCCGTGCCTGATGCTTCCTTTCCGGCAGTGGAAATTTGTTCGGAAAGGTCTGCTGCCCGGTAAACCCACTCACTGTTTTTAACATTGAAATCTGGAAAGAAAATGACCTTCAGCCTTCCATTCACATCCGGGTCGTTGTTCACGACATCACCCACTTCATGAATCAGTTTAATAATCAGTTTAGCCATGTGATAACCTGGTGCCGCCTTGCCGCCAAATATGCTGGTTCGCGGCTGAAGATCTGTTCCCGGATTGCGCTTGATTTTATTGTATAGGTGAATGACATGTAGGATATTTAAGGTCTGGCGCTTGTACTCATGGATACGTTTGACCATGATGTCAAAGAGTGTAGATGCATCCGGACGGACACCGGCAAATGTGCTTATTTGCTGACCTAGTTCAAGTTTATACCTGTGTTTTATCTCCTGCCACTTCTGCTGGAATTCACGGTCCTGGGCATACGATTCAAGTTTGCCCAATTCTTCTTCCATCCGGGTGATCCAACCATTCCCGATCTTTTGACTGATCAGGTCTGACAGAGCCGGGCTATATAGCTTCAACCATCGGCGGGGCGTGACTCCGTTGGTGATACTGACAAATTTCTCCGGTGCCATTGTGTAAAAATCTTTCAGCACTTCCTTTTTTAACAGTTCGGAATGAAGGGCTGATACCCCATTCACTACATGACTTCCCGTGCAAGCCAGGTGAGCCATCCTGACAAACCTCTGCCCACGCTCATCAATCAGTGAAATTCTTCTGGCAGCCTGGTCATCGATAGCATATTTATTGCGGGCCTCTGCCAGGAAACGGCTATTGATTTCATAAATAATCTCCAGATGCCTGGGGAGCAGCGAGCCAAATAATGATATGGGCCATTTCTCAAGGGCCTCCGGTAGCAGCGTATGATTGGTATAGGCAAGAGTGTTCTGTGTGATCAGCCAGGCTTTGTCCCAATCCAGTTCCTTTTCATCAATCAGGATTCGCATGAGTTCTGCAACGGCTATGGACGGGTGAGTGTCGTTCATCTGCAACGCCAATGAATCTGCCAACTGTTCAATAGGAAGCCCCCTTTGTTCATACAACCGCAAACAATCCTGCAGAGAGCAGGATACAAAGAAATATTGCTGGGAAAGCCTGAGCCTTCTTCCTTCCTCACCCTCATCATTGGGATATAGCACCTTCCCAATATTTTCAGAGTGGATTTTTTCCTCAACTGCCTTCAGGTAGTCTCCCCGGTTGAATGCCCCAAAGTCGAATGACTCGACAGCCTCAGATTTCCAGAGCCGGAGAAAGTTTATGGTATCGTTTTTATAACCAGGCACGGGGGTATCATAAGCAACGCCCTTTACTTCCATTCCAGGAACCCACTTCACTTTGTAAACCCCCTCTTTTGTCGTATAGTGTTCTGTATGCCCACCCATTTTGACAAGGAAGGTGAGCTCCGGCCTGGCAATCTCCCATGGATTTCCCAGGCGAAGCCATTTGTCGGTGACTTCATATTGCCAGCCATCCCGTATCTTCTGGTCAAATATTCCGAATTCGTACCTGATTCCGTAACCTATTGCAGGAACTTTGAGGGTGGTTAGCGAATCCAGAAAACAGGCAGCCAGACGCCCGAGACCACCGTTGCCAAGCCCAGGCTCCCCCTCCGTCTTGATCACTTCTCTCAGATCAATTCCGAGTCTGCGGGCAGCCTCTGCAAATTCGTCCTCGATACCCAAATTGATGAGTGCATTTCCCAGATGGGGTCCCATAAGGAATTCAGCGGAAAGGTAACCGACCAGCTTGTCCTTTTTGTTGATGATGCTATAGTAGGTGTCAATCCAGTTCTTCATCAGTCTGTCCCTGACAGTATAGGCTACGGCCATGTACCAGTCATTGGCAGTGGCCAGGCTTTTTGTCCTGCCCTGGATAAAGTAGAGGTTTTCAAGTATATTCCTCTCAACCATGGATGGCTGGTTTACCAGCTTCGGCTTCTCTTCATCAAACCTGAGTGATTTGCCCTGAACTTCTGAACTTCCCGTTTCTGTTATCATGAGATAATATTTTGAAAGATGAAATATCCAGGTATTACCGTCAACTTCGGGTTCGAGCTTTATTGGCTCCGAGATGCAAACGGAGAATGTAGGAATCCAAATTATTCCCCTTTTTTTATCTATTGGACTCCCAATCCTCTTTGAAATAATTTATGTGCCGGGACAGGGGGTTCTATAAAAAAAAGGCTTAGGGCAGTTCCTTCCAATCAGGAACTTTTTAAGCGTATTCAAATTCAGGAAATCGTTTACGGGAAATGAAGCCTCCTACTTCCTTTGCATCGGCCGCCCCCTCCAAATGAACTTTGCTGGCCCGACTTGTTTCGCGGCTGATTAAAGTTGTTGATGCTGTGCTTGCCGCAATCCTTCGCCTGGCTATCTCTTTCCATATTACTCACCGAGTGGTTGTCACGGCAGATTGATTTCGACTCATTGGTCTTATTGTCGCGCTGGTTCCTGTTCCCCTTTAAATCCTTCTTGTAGCTGTTGCCGTTCTTGTGTGCGAACACCTTGTTGCTTTCCATGCGACTCTACCCAAGGTACAAAATAGAGTAGAGGGAAAAGACCTGTGGATTTTAATGCATTGATTTAACAGTAAAATCGAATTCCCCCACATGTTCCTTCTTCTCATGGATTACGAGAATCTATCCATCCTGCCGTCTGCATGTCTGGATACAACATTCTGGAATAACCGAAAGTGGATCTTATGAGGTGTTTCTGTTTTTTTGATCTTTGGAATTGCCGGCCCGGGAAAGAGCCAGGGAGACGGTCCCTCCGATGGAGAGGGATAAATTCGTAGTTAATGTATTTCTCAGTAAATTTAAGCAGAAGTGGAAGGACAAATAAATCAGGTGGACGAATGAAGGTCGTGTGTGGAAAGTATCCCATCACCAAATTCGTTTTCAGAACATGTTTACCTGGAGGTCTATTTCGAAGACAAACAGGGCAGAACTGGGGTTGATTTATCTGGCAGGGCTTCTTTACCTGCTCTATCTGGGTTCATACATCCGGGAAGACGTGTTTTATTCTGCAGACGGTGGATTAAAATTTATCGTCGTCAGGCAGATTAACGCAGGGGAAGGGTTTCAGTACCTGCGCATCAGACAGCCCGGCTGGGTTAGAGAGATCTGGACCCAGGGTTTTTTCCCGCTCAAACCGCCGTTCGTTTATGATACGGTAAAGGGTTACCTTATTTCTTTTTCACCCGCTTTCCAGTTACTCACTGCGGGATTATTTAAAATATTTGGATTCCGGGGTCTGTATCTCATTCCTTTTTTTTCCATCCTGCTGCTGTGGCTTGGCTTCCTCCGGTTGATGCTGAAGAACCGGATTTCGCCGCAGATTGTCATGGCGGGGCTTTGTGTCCTGATTTTTTGTAGTCCGCTGACTGTTTATGGGGTGATATATTGGGAACATATGCCTGCAGTACTGCTCCTTTTTGCAGGGGTTGCCTTTATCATGGATCCGGAAAAAGGACCCTTGGGGGCAGCCTGGCTTGGACTGCTTGCTGGATTGGCCTGCTGGCTGAGGCCGGAAGCCATCATTGTTGAATTCGCACTTGCGGTTTCCGTTTGGCTTGGCTCCCGTTACAGAAATCAGTCATCTTCGTGGTGGTTCACTGCGGGCCTGCTGGCACCCATGCTGGTTTTTTTCCTGTTCAACAGGGTTGTCTATGAATCCTGGCTCGGTCCACACAGCAGGCAGGTCTTTGAAGACGAGCACTCCTTCGATGTGACGAAGTCGGGTTTTTACAAGCTGGCAAAGATCAACTTATCTCTGATCACCACCTTTTGCTTCACTTTATTGCTGGGTCCGCTTACCTATGTACGATTAATCTACCGCAAACGGATAGACCAACGATTTGACATTTTCCTGGTCACGGTCATCGGATTTTGCCTGCTGACTCCCTTTTTCCTGCCCAATGCAGGAGGGTCTCAATGGGGTCCGAGGTATTTTCTTCCCATCATACCCATAATTCTTGTTCTATTGGTTATAGCTGCCACCCAATGGGTAAATATAGTTTCCGAAAAATACAAGCCCTGGCTCCTGGTTTTCATGGTCATTGCAGTGACCTTCAGCTTTTACGAAAATACCATCCGGGGAGGTCTTGCCCTCAGCCGGGATCATTATCAAAAATTGGAACCCGCCGTTGATTTTGTGAAGGCCAATGGGGAGGAAAATCTGGTCATAAATTCCTATTACACGGCCATGGAACTGGGTTCCCTGTTCAGGGAAAGAAATTTTTTCCTCGCTGAGGAAAATGACAGACTGGAAAAATTATTTTCCCTTTTTCAACAAAATGGAGTCAGACATTTTTTATACATCTACTCCCTGAATTCGGTACCACCTCCCGAACAGGTAGTCCGGTTTTTCTCGGCCTACCACACCAGGCTGGATAAAGTAGGTCCTTACTATATCGGGATGGTTCACCTGAATTAATGATGATCGCGTTTCCCAGGAGGTGACACAAAAACAATTCTTTCAGAAAAAAGCCGCTTCCCTTAATTTTACAATTCATTCAATGATATGCCACTAGACAAAAACAGACAGTTCCTTGATTTTGAAAAGCCCATAAAGGAATTATTTGATGAAATCGAAAAGCTCAAGCAGACGGCGGAAAAGACCAAAGTGGATTTGAGTGATTCCATCAAAAAGCTTCAGGATCAGGTAATTGAAAGGAGAAGAGAGATTACCCAACACCTTACGCCCTGGCAAAAAGTACAACTGAGCCGCCACCCCGATCGTCCATATACCATGAAGTATATCGAAAAAATGTGTGACCAGTTTGTGGAGTTATTTGGAGACCGGAACGTTAGGGACGACAAGGCCATGATCGGTGGATTTGCCGATCTGGGCGGCCAGACTGTTATGATCATTGGCCAGCAAAAGGGCACCAACACCAAGATGCGCCAGATGCGCAATTTCGGTATGGCCAATCCTGAGGGATACCGCAAAGCCCTGCGGCTTATGAAGCTGGCTGAAAAGTTTGATAAACCGATAGTCACACTCATCGATACGCCCGGTGCCTATCCGGGTATGGAAGCAGAGGAAAGGGGACAGGGGGAAGCCATTGCCAGAAACATTTTTGAAATGATACGCTTAAGGGTTCCCGTTATATGCGTAATTATTGGAGAAGGGGCTTCGGGTGGAGCCCTCGGTATCGGGGTGGGAGACCGGGTCTTCATGCTGGAGAACTCCTGGTATACAGTGATCTCGCCCGAAAATTGCAGTTCGATCCTGTGGCGCAGCTGGGATCAGAAGGAAAAAGCAGCTGAAGAACTTCGGCTTACTCCCGATCATATGTACAATTTCGGCCTGATAGATGGAATCATTCCTGAACCACTGGGTGGTGCCCATTGGGATTACAACGAGGCAGCCGCCTTATTAAAACCAAAACTGATAGAGACCCTGGCGGAATTACGGCAATACTCACCCGAGCACCGCGTGGATAAGCGGATCGAAAAATACGGGAAAATGGGTTTCTGGGATGAGTTGCCCGTTACAGCAGATGTAACCACCTGAATCAAACAAAAATATAGCCTGCATGCTGAGACAAATATTGCAGGGCACAGGTGTTGCCCTGGTCACGCCTTTTAAATCCGGCTTTGAAATCGACTACGATGCCCTCGGACGGGTAATTGATTTTGTCCTCAGAGGTGGCGTGGAATACCTGGTTACCCTGGGCACGACAGGTGAAACACCAACACTTTCTGCTGAGGAAAAGATTTCCATCCTCCGGTACACCCTTGACAAAGCGCAAGGAAGGGTCCCGGTCGTTGTGGGCATCGGTGGAAACAACACACACGAACTGCTGAAGGACCTGCAAAAATTCCCCCTTGATAAAGCAGTGGCGGTGTTGAGCGCCAGTCCCTATTACAGCAAACCTTCCCAGGAAGGACTTTTCCGCCATTATAAGGCTCTGGCAGAAGTCTCGCCCAAGCCCATCATTCTGTACAATGTGCCGGGCAGGACAGGCCGGAACATCAGTGCATCCACAGTTATCCGCCTGGCCAGGGAGGTGAAGAACATCGCGGGGATCAAAGAGGCCAGCGGAGACATGGCCCAATGCATGCAAATTCTCCGCGATCGTCCGGAAGATTTTTTGGTGGTGAGCGGAGACGATGCGTTGTCACTCCCGCAACTGGCCTGTGGTATGGACGGTGTAATCAGTGTTGCAGCCAACAGTTTTCCACAGAAATTCTCGGACCTGGTCAGATTTTGTCTGAAGGGTGATTTCAAAGGAGCGAAAACAATCAACGACCAGTTGATCGAAGGGTATGAATTGCTGTTTGTGGAAAACAACCCTGCAGGGGTCAAGGCTGCCCTATCAGAACTGGGCATTATCGAAAATCACCTGCGCCTTCCTCTGGTTACACTTAGCAGCGGCATTCATGAGCGGTTGAAATCCTATATGAAGGCATGACAAACGGACCCTATTGCCAGGGAGGAGAAAATGGGAATTGCAGCCGTGATCATACCCTGTAAGTGACTCCTTCTATAGCCAGCTCGGTATTGGGGAAGATATTTTTGGCTTCCTTTTCAAAATCGTCCAGCTTTTCATATTTGGAGCTGAAATGCCCGATCAGCAATTTTTCAACGCCAGCTTTCCGGGCGATGGCCGCAGCCTGAATTGTTGTCGAATGAAACCTTTTGACGGCGCGGTCCTCGAGGTCTTTCAGGTAGGTTGCCTCGTGGTACAAAAGGTCTGAGCCTTTCACTTTTTCCACAATGCCTTCATCATATCCAGTGTCCGCCGAGTAGGCATATGATTTTGGTTTGGGGGCTGCTTCAGTTACCCATTCGTTCTGGACAAGGAAGTCATCCTTTCCGAGATAGTTTTCACCCCATTTCAACCGGTCAAAGAAGGAAGCGGGTATATCGTATTGTCTGGCCTTTTCGGGATTTACCTTACGCAGGGGTTTTATCTGCCTGAATTTAAATCCCCAGCATTCAATCCGGTGATAGACGCGAAAGCAGCTCACTTCGAACCGGTGGTCTTTTACCACCACTCCTTCTTTCAGCAGGGGATGAAAGTACAGGGGGAAAGGAAGAACCGTGTCTGCGACCCTCATTTGCATATCAAAGATTTCTTTCAACGGGGAAGGCGCGTAGAGGTGCAGCTCATGCAACCTGCCGAGCAGACCCATACTGGTGATCAGCCCGATCAGACCGAAATAATGGTCGCCATGCAAATGAGAGATGAAAATGTGGTTGATCTTACTGCGCCTGATCTTGTATTTGGCCATCTGCATCTGGGTACCTTCTCCGCAGTCCAGGAGAAACAAATGCTCATCCATCGTGATCAACTGTGATGTTGGATGACGATCAAATGCCGGTATGGCGGAATTGTTGCCCAGTATGGTTACGGCCAGCACTATTCGATTTTAAAGGTTTCGACAGTTGTTAAAAGACGGCCAGCCTGGCTGATCGGCTGCACACTGCTGAAAATAATACAAATTGAGTTACTAACGCAACTTAATAAGACTGAATTGTGCGGAGGATTTGCGGCAGGTAAGACCTCCCAAAAAGGTTCAGATGGATAAGCAGCGGATAGAGATTGCAGATTTCCCACTGTTGCCTGTAGTTGGCAGGAAACGGGGAATGGTAATGGTATGCTTCGTAGAAAGCCTTTTCAAAGCCGCCAAACAGGGTTGTCATTCCCAGGTCCATACCGGGGTTTCCGAAATACACAGCAGGATCGATCAGTACAGCATGGCCGTGCTGGTCAGAAAGAAAATTCCCACTCCAGAGATCACCATGCAGCAGGGCGGGTGGCCCTGGCTGAAAAATAGATTCGAGCTTCTTGAAAAGTGTTTTAAAATGCCTTACCTGACTTGCATCCAGCAGGTGGTTGAGCAAGGCAAGATCCAGTTGAGGGGTCAACCTTTTTTCGGCAAAAAATTCGCACCAGGAAATGCTCTGCAGGTTTGACTGGTGCATCGAACCCATGTAATTATCTTCACCCAGACCAAAATAAGGCTGGGTGACCTGGTGCAGGTGGGCAAGTCCTTCACCAAAATGCTGCCAAAACCTGCCCGGCCGGGGTCCGGTTTCAATCCATTCCATGACCAGTATCTGGGTGCCTGATATTTCCTGTAAGGCCAGTACCTCCGGGACATGAAGGGCCCCGGCTGAGCGCAGGAGCCGGAGCCCGTTTCTTTCCTTTTCAAAAAGGGACGGGAATCCGCATGATGAATTGATTTTACAGAAAAATCGAAGGTTGTCCTGAACCTGGACCCGGAAGCTCCGGTTGATGGAACCGCCGGACACTGGGTCCAGCCTGACCTGTCCAATTGTCCTGCCCAGGCAGGCAGAAAGAATGCCACGCAGGGACTCAGCGAATGACTGATCCATTTGACTGGGTTAAAGGAGAGATTAATGAGGTTTCCCGGACCTCGGTCCCTGGCCGCCGAAGGTAATCCAGGCAGGTCATCATTCGGGGGTTCCGACACCCCATTCCCTTTCTATTTCCTCCATTTGTACGATGTCCCCGGCTTCGCTTTCTGTGGGAGTGCAGTTCATAAGCTCCAGGAACCCATATTCATCAAGGGTTTCCTCCAGATCATCTGATAGGCAGCAAATGACAAATGAGGCATTGTTGTCGTAAAAGGTCTGCTGGAGTTCGGTGAGCCTTTCAGCGGCAGCATTATCGATGTTTTGGATGTCTTTTAAATTCAGGATAACGTTTTTAACGCCATTTTGAAGCAACGGGAGCAAACAATTGTCCAGTTCTGCTGTCATATTAGCAGCAAATCCCTTTTCCAGGATAGTTATGACATGGAATTTTTCTCTGGTATCAATTTTGACATTCATACACACTTAATGTTTGTTAACAGGCGTTAATAAAAGAGCAGAATCAAAAATCAAAAATATTCGTTATTATTGTATAAAGCTCAACAACTTAAAAATGGATAACAATTTTTCGGCCCAGGTAAAGGAAATTATTTCGTTCAGCAGGGAGGAAGCTTTACGATTGGGTAACGATTTTATTGGTACCGAGCACTTATTACTGGGTTTGATACGTGAAGGAGACAACACTGCCGTCCGCATTCTAAAAAGCTTTAATGTCGATTTGTACGAACTAAGGAAAGAGGTGGAACTCGCGGTGAAAGACAAAACCGGTAAAAACATAGCCAATATCAATAGTCTTCCTCTGACCAAACAGGCTGAAAAGGTAATTCGGGTTACGGTCCTGGAAGCCAAGGCGCTAAAAAGCCCGACCGTGGAGACCGAACACCTCATGCTATCTATACTCAAGAACAAAGAAAACATCGCTACCCAAATCTTAAATCAATTCGACGTGGACTACGATTTATTCAGGAATGAATTAGGTGTTGTTAAAAGCAACGATATCAGGAGTGAATATGCTGAAGAGAACGATGATGATTTTGATGAAGAAAAAAAATATTCACAACAAAAAGTGCGCGCTACGGGAAACGCAAAAAGCAAGACACCGGTACTGGACAATTTTGGAAGGGATATCACCCGGCTTGCAGAAATGAGTGCGCTGGATCCAATAGTAGGCAGGGAAGAGGAAATTGAAAGGGTTTCGCAGATTCTTTCCCGCCGGAAGAAAAACAATCCGATACTCATCGGTGAGCCGGGAGTGGGTAAGACGGCCATCGTAGAAGGGCTGGCCCTGCGGATCGTTCAGAGAAAAGTCTCCCGCGTGTTGTTTGACAAAAGAGTCATATCACTGGATCTGGCCGCCCTGGTAGCCGGGACTAAATATCGGGGCCAGTTTGAAGAGAGAATGAAAGCGATTATGAACGAGCTTGAAAAAAACCGCGACGTCATTCTCTTCATTGATGAGATACACACGATTGTCGGGGCGGGGGGAGCCAGCGGTTCCCTTGATGCTTCCAATATATTTAAACCGGCCCTGGCAAGGGGTGAGCTCCAGTGCATCGGGGCGTCCACCCTTGATGAATACCGGATGTACATAGAAAAGGACGGTGCACTGGACAGGCGTTTCCAGAAGGTGATGATCGATCCGCCCACCGTGGAGGAAACCATCCAGATATTAAACAATATCAAATCCAAATATGAGGATTATCATAATGTAACCTATTCCGATGATGCCATTGATGCCTGTGTCAAACTGAGCGACCGGTATATGACCGACCGGCTGCTTCCCGACAAGGCCATTGATGTGCTGGATGAAGTCGGGGCGAGGGTGCACCTGAAGAATATCAATGTCCCCCTGAACATCGTAGAGCTTGAGAAGAAAATCGAGGATGTAAAGAACGAGAAGAACAAGGTGGTGAAGAGCCAGAAGTTTGAAGAAGCAGCCTCCCTGCGTGATGCCGAAAAGCGTCTCCAGGAGGAACTGGAAAAGGCGAAAGCGGAATGGGAAGAGGAAAGCAAGCACAAGCGTTATCCGATTGACGAGGAAAATATTGCTGAGGTTGTCAGCATGATGACCGGAATTCCGGTCAAACGGATGGTGCAGGCTGAAAGCGAGAAGCTCCGTAACATGGCGACAGACATGAAGGGAATGGTGGTTGGTCAGGATGAAGCCATTCAGAAAGTGGTAAAAGCGATTCAGCGCAACCGGGTGGGTTTGAAAGATCCTAAAAAACCGATCGGCACCTTTATATTCCTGGGCCCGACCGGTGTGGGAAAAACAGAACTTGCCAGAGCCCTTGCCAGGTACATGTTCGATTCCGAAGATTCCCTGGTCCGAATAGATATGAGTGAATACATGGAAAAGTTTACCGTCAGCAGGCTCATTGGGGCTCCTCCGGGGTATGTTGGTTATGAAGAAGGCGGTCAGCTGACCGAAAAGGTCCGCAGAAAACCGTATTCAGTGATCCTGTTGGACGAAATCGAAAAAGCACATCCGGATATTTACAATATTCTGCTGCAGGTCCTCGATGACGGACAGCTCACCGATGGACTGGGAAGGAAAGTGGATTTTAAAAATACCCTTATCATCATGACCTCCAATATAGGCGCCCGCCAGTTGAAGGACTTTGGTGATGGCGTCGGTTTTGCAACTTCCGCCCGCACTTCCAATGCGGATGAAAACAACAAGGCGGTTATTGAGAAGGCTTTGAAACGGACTTTCAGTCCTGAATTCCTCAACCGTGTGGACGATATCGTCATATTCAACTCCCTTAACAAGGAGCATATCTTCGAGATCATTGACATCCTCATGAAAGGGGTGATGAAGAGACTGGTTCAACTGGGCTTTACCCTGGAATTGACTGAAGATGCGAAGAATTTCCTGGCTGAAAAAGGATATGACCAGCAGTTCGGTGCCCGCCCGCTTCACCGGGCGATCCAGAAATACCTGGAAGATCCTCTGGCCGAAGAAATTCTGAGCATGAACATCAAGCAGGGGGACATCCTGGTGGCAGACCTCGATAAGGAAAAATCCAAGATCAAGTTTGCATTGAAGGAAAAGGCCAAAGAAAAAACTGAAGTGTAAGAGGCGGCCAGCCGAATTGCGAATTAAGACAAGCAAGAATATAAACCCTGGAGGTTTGACAATCCTTCAGGGTTTTTTGTTGATTTTTGCATACTGTTAAATGGTTATGGCAAAAGAAATCAAAATCATCATCACCCTTGACGGCTGGTCAAGTTGCGGCAAGAGTACACTCGCCAGGCAGCTTGCCGCCAGGCTAAACTATGTTTACATAGACAGCGGGGCCATGTACCGGGCCATTACCCTGTATTTCCTGCGCAACCATATTGACTGGACCAACAAAGATTCAGTAGAGAAAGCCTTGCAAAATATAGTCCTTGAATTCGAGTTCAACCAGAAAACCAACCTTTTTGAAATTCAGCTGAACGGGGAAAATGTCGAATACCTGATCCGTGACCTGGTGGTTGCCGAAAAGGTAAGTGAAGTGGCATCCATAAAACAGGTCCGGGAATATGCCGTTGCCGTACAGCAAAAGATGGGCAGGGGCAAAGGGATTGTCATGGATGGAAGAGACATAGGCACCGTGGTATTTCCGAAGGCCGAATTGAAGATATTTATGACAGCCGACAATGCCGTCAGGGTACAAAGGAGATTCAGGGAGCTTTTTGAAAAGAATCCGAACATAACCATCGAGGAAGTCAAGAAAAACCTCGAAATGCGTGACTATATTGACTCACACAGGGAGTTCAGTCCCCTGCGGCAAGCAAAGGATGCTATCGTCCTGGATAACTCCAACCTGACTACCCAGGAACAGCTGGACATTGCCCTGAAATGGGCAAAAGACCGGATAAGCCGGGTAAAAGCAAAGACCCCGTCAGATGACAGGGCCCGTTTGTGAGGTTATGTAGTAGAAAAGGAATTATCTGAGGAACAGAATCTCCCGGTATTTCGGCAACAGCCACTCACTGTCATCCACCAGCAGTTCCAGTTTGTCAACATGGTAGCGGATGTCATCAAAATACGCTTCCTTGACCTGGCTGCAATAGGCAATTGCCTTGGTTCGTGTATCCTCCATGGCATTGCAAATCTTTCTGGCTTCGATCATTTTTCCAACCAGCTCGCTCACCTTGGAAATATGTTCTGATATTTTTTCAAGGATCTGCTTTTGATTTGAATAGGCGGTCTCCTTCAGGCCGATTTCCTTAAGACCCTTTATATTTTCGATCAGGGTATTCTGGTATTTAATGGCCGGAGGAAGGATATGACTGGTGCACATCTCGCCCATAATTCTGGCTTCGATCTGTACTTTCTTAATATATTTTTCCAGTTCAATCTCGTGGCGGGCCTCGAGCTCAACGTGGCTCAATACATTGTTATCCTCGTAGAGGTGCTTGGCCTTGGCGGTAACCAGCGCGTCCAGGGCCAGTGGGGTGGTTTTTACATTGGGCAATCCTCTTTTTTCAGCTTCTTTCTGCCATTCTTCGCTGTAATTATCACCTTCAAAGAGAATTTTTTCACTGCTCACGATGTATTCGCGGATCACATGCATAATCGCGATTTCTTTCTTTTCTCCTTTTTCCACCAGAGCATCCACATCCTTTTTGAACTTCTTGAGTGTCTCTGCCAGGATGGTGTTGAGTGCTGTCATGGCATTGGCACAGTTGGCTGATGAGCCCACTGCGCGGAACTCGAATTTGTTCCCGGTGAACGCGAAGGGAGAGGTCCGGTTCCTGTCGGTATTATCCAGCAAAAGTTCCGGAATGCTGCGATGGAGGTCCAGTTTCAGGATGGCTTCGTCCTGTTCGTCGAATTTGGCCCCCACTCTTTCTTTCACATCTTCCAGGACCTTGGTCAGGAATTGTCCGATGAAAACTGAAATAATCGCAGGAGGGGCCTCATTGGCACCCAAACGGTGATCATTGCCCGCATCCGCAATGGACGCCCTCAGAACGTCGCTGTAATCATACACCGCCTTGATCGTATTCACAAAAAAGGTCAGGAATAACAGGTTGGTCTTCGGCGTCTTTCCGGGTGCCAGCAGGTTAATACCGGTATCGGTAGCCATGCTCCAGTTGTTGTGCTTTCCGTTACCGTTGATTCCGGCGAACGGCTTTTCATGAATCAGGACCCTGAGTTTGTGGCGACGGGCAACCCTGTCCATAATATCCATCAACAGGGTGTTGTGATCCACAGCCACACTGACTTCTTCAAATATGGGAGCGCATTCAAACTGGGACGGAGCGACCTCATTGTGCCGCGTTCTCAGCGGAATTCCCAGTTTATACGCTTCTGCTTCATAGTCGCGCATAAAGGCATATATTCTCTCGGGAATGGAACCAAAATAATGGTCTTCCAGCTGCTGACCTTTTGCGGGCGGATGACCGAAAACAGTTCTGCCGCTCAATACCAGGTCAGGCCGTGCATTGACAAGGGCCTCGTCAACAACAAAATATTCCTGCTCCCAGCCAAGGGTGGCCGTTACCTTGGTGATATTCTTATCAAAGTAGTTGCAAACTTCCACAGCTGATTTGTTCAGGGCCTCCAGTGACTTGAGAAGGGGTGCCTTGTAGTCCAGTGTTTCACCGGTATAGGAGACAAATATGGTCGGGATACAGAGCGTTTTCCCTGTTCCGATTTCCATAACGAAAATCGGGGAGGAAGGGTCCCAGGCTGTATAACCACGGGCTTCAAATGTTGCACGGATGCCTCCGCTGGGGAAGGAGGATGCATCCGGTTCCTGCTGAATCAGGGCATCGCCGTCAAATTGTTCAATGGGCGTACCGTCGCTTTTTATCGTGAAAAAGGAATCGTGTTTTTCTGCAGTAGCTCCGGTGAGGGGTTGAAACCAGTGAGTAAAATGAGTCACACCCTTGCTTTCCGCCCACTGACGTAAACCGGCTGCAATCTGGTTGGCTACCGTTCTGTCAATTTTCTTTCCTGATTTTACGGAAGCAACCAGGCTTTTGTAGGCTTCATCACTCAGGAATGCCCTGGCCGTCTTCAGGGTAAAAACATTTTCTCCAAAAATAGCAGTGATTTTGGTCGACCCTTCAACAGCCAAACCGTTGGAAGTGGAGGTCATGTCATTAATTGCTTTAAATC
>Ga0318562_10000200_pt1 | contig 28545 bp, 21 predicted proteins | sample GRESIP066b5f18_FD_203688 | JGI IMG/M metagenome (GOLD analysis project Ga0318562, IMG submission 203688) | Tropical soil microbial communities from Luquillo Experimental Forest, Puerto Rico - GRE.SIPMG.066b5f18 | ecosystem: Environmental > Terrestrial > Soil > Tropical forest > Bulk soil... | reverse complement strand
CGTCTGTCCCAGCGACCTTCGTGCCATTGATAGTGACCACCAATCCATACCCAATCCCCACTTATCCAGATATGTTCGCGCGAAGGAGGGGCAGGCCTGGTGTATACGACTTCAGCTGGTCTTTCCCTTACCACATAGGCAGTTGTACATGATGCAAAGGAACTGATGCAGGCTGCTGTCAGGAAGTAGAAAAAAATACGTTTCATAGATGATTGTTTTTGGTATGACTGCTATCGGGTCGATAGTTTAATCACACTGGTCATAAAATCTTCCTAAAACGATTTTCCCACCGGACTCGGGTGTAGACCCCGGGACAATTTTGATGATTAACGAACTCATAACAACCTGAATACAGGGTATCGCAGGTGTTCCGGCTCGTAATAAGGAGAATTTTTATAAACAAAATCCAGCTGCAACTGAGGATTGCCTGCAAACACGGAATCCGTTTTTTTCTTTTCATCCATTCTGGCCCGCAGCTCCGGATGTTCCTTCAGCCAGCTGGCTGCGATGTCCTCCCACCGGTAATCGCTGTACCCTTCTTTCTGCTGGAGAACGGCGTCAAAAAAATTCCAGGAAAAATAGGAATCGTCCCCCGACGGTTCCAGCATTTCCACAAGGAATCTCCGGTTTGACTGCCTGGTATCTACCATGTAATCTCCCTTCAGGAACCGGATCGGTTGAACGGAGGAAGACAACCGGTTCGCGGTATTGCGATGGTGCTTTTCATAAGGCCTTTGCGCTGACTGGTATTGATCAATTCGGTATGTCTCAACCATAAGTACCGTATCGGCTGACAGTTGCTTTACGCGGACTCCATTTAGTTCCAGCAAATCCACCACTTCATGCCAGCCCTGGGGAATGAGGTAAGCCCTCGGTATGGCAACCTCCTTTTGTGGCGTGAAATAGTCAAAATACTTGACTTTTTTTTCAAACGGCTTGTCATGGTCGAAAAACAAACGCTGATGGCCCGTTACATCACTCATCCTGTATCCGGCCTGGTATCCACTGAATAGAATGCTGTCGCATTTAGAAATATCTTTTTTCCACTCCATCGGAAAGGAGGTGGATTGAAGATCCCTGGCGATATCGGCTTTTCTTTTTGCAATGATTGAATTTGATTTGGCCGAAAAAACCTCCAGGAAACTTTGCATGAGGGAGTAGGTTGCCAGGACCCTGGAATGGAATGGCTTTAGCATATGTGTTTCCGGAATAAATGAAAGCGTATGAAACAGGGCGGCATAGCCGCTTGAGTAGCGGGGAGGGTCATAGAATTCAGACCAGCCTTTTTCCGGATCACTGTCCTCAACGTTGACATAGGGACACATGGGCCAGTTCTTGTTCTTCATGGACTGGTACAGGGCGGGATCAAATTCATCATGGACGAACTGCCCGAGTTCGCCGCCCAGTTTGTTCCACTGCGAAGTGATCAGTGTCATCGTATGCTGGTAATCAGCCCCGTCACTGACATGATTGTCTATCTGGACATCCGGATCAAGCCAATGAAAAATCTGCGCAAAGGAACGCGCGTCCCTTGAGTCACATTTGGTAAAATCCCGGTTTAGATCAAGATTCTGTGCATTTCCCCTGAAACCGTAACTTTCCGGACCGACCTGGTTTACCCTGGAAAAGGAATTCCTGTTCAGTGCACCACCGATATTATACAACGGGATGATGGCAAGGGCAATATTGTCAGGTATACGGATTTTTCCCTCCTCCGCATCACGCATGAGGAGCATACATGCGTCAGTCCCATCCGGTTCACCCGGGTGAATCCCGTTGATAATCAGGATGACCAGTTTCTTTTGCCTGTGCCATGCCTCCGGATCAAACTTTCCATCCCCTGCATAAAGGACCAGGTGGTAAGGATAGCCGGCATCACTCATACCCATTTCCTTGATGAGAATGCGGGGTGAAAGCCTGTCCAGCTTTTTGTAAAAGTCAATACATTGAAAATAGGTAGCTGTTTCCCTTCCCTTTGACTGCTCAAAAGGAGTAAGCAGTTCCTGGGCCCTCGCCTGAACAGAGACTGCAAGAATCAAACAGAAAATAAATTCTCTCATCTTGCTGATTTGAAGGGAAATTACGAAAAGAGTCAGAAGGTCATCAAAATTCATGTGGACCGTTCAGCGCTTTTGTTTAAATTAATGTTATTGTACTAAAGCATGACGCCCTTAACCATATCTGATATATTTTTCATCATTGTCATTTTCCAGCTGCTTTTTATCGGTCTATTTCTTTTCATCCATGAAAAGGGAAGGCGGGTCAGCAATTATCTGCTGGGATCTTTCTTCCTTTCGATTGCCCTGAACCTGCTCGACAGCTTTCTTGTAATCAAAAAATTTTATGTGGGTCATCCCATTCGGGTAGGATGGGGTATTTGTTTTCCTGTGTTGTACGGGCCATTGCTCTATCTCTACACCCAGTCCATTCTGTACCGGAATTTCTCCCTGACGGGCAGGAAGTGGTTGCATTTCCTTCCCTTTCTTCTTCTGTTCAGCGGGTTTGAAATCCAGTACCTGTCGCAGGATAGCCGATACCAGACACAGGTTCTGGACGAGATTACGCTAGGGCATGTGCCAACCGAATTCTACTGGTCTTCTGCGCTGATATACCTGCAATTCTTCCTGTATGTGGGATTATCCTTCAGGATGATCGGCCGGTACCGGAAAAAAGTGCATGATGCTTATTCCGATGATCTGCGAGGCAATATTTCATGGCTTACCTCTACCATTCTTTTTTTCACCTGCTGTATGCTGCTGGCAGCCCTGAACGGGTTCATCCGCCTTACCGCCTTTTCGAAATACTATTATTTCTTCCTGACTATTATCATCCTGCTTATTTTCGTTTTTATCAACCGGGTTCTGCTGAAAGCCCTGCGCAGACCGGAAATCTTCTCCATCATGGAGAAGGATCAGGAGATCCCTGCACCAGGCCAGCGGAAATACGCAGGGTCAGCGCTTACCGAACCGGAACGAAAGAAAATTTTGGACCAGCTCGGGACTCATATGGAGACAAAAAAACCATACCTGGAGGCAGAACTGAGCTTGGAACAGCTGGCCGGGCAACTTTCCGTTCGCCCCAAATTACTGAGCCAGTTGATCAATGAATCCCTTCACCAAAACTTTTTTGATTTTATCAACCGGTACCGGATTGAGGAGGCCAAACGTCTGTTCACTAATCCTAAGGATAAAAAAATGACGGTACTGGAAGTATTGTACGAAGTGGGATTCAATTCCAAATCTTCCTTCAATACCCTGTTCAAGAAACACACCGGGCTTACTCCTACTGAATTCAAGAAAAGACAGCAACCCTGATCATGGTTCGACTTTCGGACGGCAGAAATCCGAACCAAATAAATACGTTTGACTTTCTTCATACGGTCGACAGGAGGGCACCTGACGCAGCATCTTTGTTTCCAAAACTATTGTTATGGAACAAAAATCAAACAACAAGGCTGTGTATGGTCCGGGATGGCAGGCCCTGCTTTCCCTGACGCTTGTGTCCGTCAGCTTTATACTGGCTTCCCCCCGATGGCATCTGGCCGTATTTGCCTGGATAGGACCGGTGGCTGCGCTTTATTTTTTCCGGGTATGCCGCCTCAAAAGAAAATGGTTGTGGTTTATCCCGTTCATGACGGCCACCATCCTGGTTTCCATGTATGGGGTGATACCCTTCCCGCCTCCGGTACTGCTGACCTTCGCCCTGCTTGGCACTGTCCGCTGGGCCCTGATCTTCCTTCTGGACAAGTGGGTTACCTCCAGGATCAGGAGCTTCCTGGGTACACTGTTTTTTCCCTGTGTTTATATTGCCGCAGAATTCCTCATGTCCAGGACAGGGGGAGGAGTGTGGTGGTCTGCCGGCAACTCGCAGTTCGCGTTTACCTGGTTAATCCAGATTGTTTCCATAACCGGAATCTGGGGGATTGGCTTCCTGATTTACTGGTTTGCTTCCGTTGTGGTATGGTCCCTGGTCCGCTTTCGGGAAGAAAGACCATGGAAAAGAGGACTCACCGCCTATGCAACGGTCCTTCTGGCAGTTCTTGCTTATGGGGCCTTCCGGTTTCATTTTCCTGTACACAAAGCGGGAAAGGTGGTCCTGATAGCCGGTGTTACCTCTCCCCAGATACCTTTTTTGGAGGGGGTCTATAGTGACTATTACCGGAAATCGATCACAATCGATCCCCGCAGTTCAGTTACGGATCCTGTGCTGCAGGATGTAAGAAATGCCGAGGGGCCCTTTATTGAAAAGGCAGACACTCTCAGGTTCAGAAAAGCCCGCGAGGCCATGCGCGCGATCACTGACAGCCTATTTTCCCTGAGTCAACAGGCAGCGGCAAAAGGTGCAAAGATTATAACCTGGTCAGAGGCGAATTGCCTGGCTCTTCCAAGAGATGAGCCCGCAATTACCGCCCGGGGAATTTCCTTTGCGTCTGCGAACAGGGTTTACCTGCTGATGGCCCTGGGCGTCATCCACAGTGGGCCTGTTACCCCCGGAACAAAGTTTCTGGAAAATAAGGCTATTCTCCTGGGGCCTGATGGAACGGTCCTGAATGTCTTTCACAAGAATAATCCGGTGCCTTTTGCCGAGGCTAGCGAGGCGGGCAACGGGATTATTCCGGTAATCGTCACACCCTATGGGAGACTGTCCACCTCCATCTGCTATGATGCCGATTTTCCGGACCAGATGCGCCAGCTTGGAAAAAACAAATCAGATATCCTCCTGCTGCCTTCGGGCGACTGGTATGCCATCTCGCCTTATCACAGCTATATGGCATTATTTAGAGGTATCGAGAACGGTTGCTCGGTGGTAAGACAGGTCAGCGGAGGGCTTTCCCTAGCGGCAGACTACAGGGGCAGAATTTATGCATCTCAGGATTATTACAACCCGGGGCCAAAAGCCTGGATTGCTGAGGTACCTGTTGAACATGTCTTCACCTTGTATTCAGTGATCGGAGATGGTTTCGCTTTTGGCTGTATAGGGGCGGCAGCCCTAATCCTTTTGCTGGTCGCAGCCGGGGGAAGGGGGATGGAAGGAAATCCCCAAAATCGTCATTCACCCACCGAAGGATGAACCCGCGTAAAATAAAAGCACCCTGCAGGAAGGGTGCTTTTTTATGATTTGCGATGATTGTCCGGTTGTATGGCGAGGTTATTTGGCCAGGGCATTCACCTTCTTGGCAAGCTTGCTTTTCAGGTTGGCTGCCTTGTTTTTGTGTATGATTCCTTTTTTTGCCAGTCTGTCAATCATGGATGCCACTTCGGGCAGTTTTTCACCAGCTTCTTTCTGTGCTTTGATATCTTTCAGGTCACGTATGGCATTTCGCGTCGTTTTGCCATAGTAACGGTTGCTGTCGCGGCGTTTAGCAGCCTGGCGAACATCTTTTTTGGTAGCCTTGTGATTAGCCATGAAATCTAAAAATTTAGGACGGCAAAGGTATGGAAAATCAATGGAAATTGGAAAAAAGAGAGGGAATATATTTTTGGGATCTGACTCGCCCAGGGCACGAGTCGGTCCGGTTTGTGGCTTGCTGCGAGCCCGGCAAAGGCTAATCTTAAGATATTCATAAAGATACCTAACTGGTTCTGGCTCAAAGGTAAAATACTATATTTCTGTGATGATTTTCACCGATATTTGTGTTCCCAATTAAAAGTTTCTTTCCATGAAAGACTTCCAATTCATCACCAATTCATCTCCAGCCTATATAGAGAGTTTGTACCAGGATTTTGTGAAGGATCCGGCCAGTGTGGACCCCGAGTTCAAGAAATTCTTTGAAGGGTTCGATTTTGCAGTCACCCAGGGGAAAAACGGAAGCAACGGATCGGCAGTAGCCACGGCCCCCGGCAAGGAAATCCAGATGAAAACGTCGGATGGGGTTGACTGGAAAAAGGAATTGGGAGCCTACAGGATGATCCTGGGTTACCGCAACAAGGGACACCTCATTGCGAAGACCAACCCCATCCGTCCACGCAAGGACCGCGGCGCCAACCTGGAACTGTCCTTTTTTGGATTTAGCGAGGAAGACCTGGATAAAAATTTCTATGCAGGCAACCTCATTGGCCTGGGAACCACCTCCCTGAGAAACATTTTGGATCACCTTCAGAAATGTTATGCCGATCATGTAGGCATCGAATTCAAATACATCAGTGATCAGGTCAGGATCGACTGGCTCACCAGGGAAATGGAAAAGAATTTTCTCAAACCCCTGGCGCTTGAAAACAAGAAACGCATCCTGGAAAAACTCAACGAGGGGGTGATGTTTGAAAAATTCCTGCATACCAAATATATCGGGCAGAAGCGGTTTTCCCTCGAAGGAGGGGAGACCACGATTGCCGCCCTGGATACCATCATCAATACCGCAGCTGACCTGCAAGTCCAGGAAGTGGTTATGGGTATGGCCCATCGCGGCAGGTTGAATGTGCTGGCCAATATTCTGGGCAAGACTTACGAACAAATCTTTAGTGAATTCGAGGGAACTGCCACTCTGGACCAGACCATGGGAAGCGGGGACGTAAAATATCATATGGGTTATGGCAGTGAACTGCATACGCCATCCGACAAAACAATCCACCTCAAACTGATGCCCAACCCTTCCCACCTGGAGGCAGTAGATCCTGTAGTGGTCGGATTTTCCAGAGCAAAGGCCGACGTGATGTATGAAAGTGATTTTGACAAGATATTACCCATCCTGATTCATGGCGATGCATCGCTGGCGGGGCAGGGCATCGTGTACGAAGTTTTACAGATGAGTGACCTGGAGGGTTACTACACCGGAGGAACCATCCATTTTGTCATCAATAACCAGATAGGATTTACCACCGATTTTGATGACGCACGAAGTTCGGACTATTGTACTTCCCTGGCCGCTGCTGTCCATGCACCTGTATTGCATGTGAACGGAGATGATCCGGAGGCTGTAGTCAAGTGTTCACAAATTGCTACCCGTTACCGGCAGGAGTTCAACTCTGACTTCTTTGTGGACATGGTCTGTTACCGCCGTCATGGTCATAACGAAGGGGATGACCCCAAATTCACCCAGCCACATCTGTACGCCCTGATTGACAAGCATCCCAATCCCAGGGAAGTATATACGCAATTCCTGATGGAGAATGGGGAGCCGGACGCCCGGGAACTGGCGAAGGACATGGAGAAAAAATTCTGGGCAGACTTGCAGGAAAGACTGGATGAAGTAAAGCAGAAGCCCCTTCCTTATAATTACCAGCAGCCGGAACTGTGGTGGAGGAGCCTGCGCCGGGCCAAACAACCCGACTTCGATCAGTCTCCGTCTACTGCTATCAGTGAGGAACAGCTTAGAAAGATATTCGATGCCATGATGAAATGGCCGGACAATTTCACGCCCCTGCGGAAAGTGGAGAAGATTTTACAGGACAAGGTCAAACTTTTTAACGAAGAAAAGAAGCTTGACTGGGCATCCGGGGAACTGCTCGCCTATGGCAGCCTGTTGCTCGATGGGAAGGATGTGCGGATGAGCGGCCAGGATGTCAAGCGCGGTACATTTTCCCACCGGCATGCCGTTTTGCGTGATGAAAATACCGACGAATCTTATAACCGCCTTAGCCGGATAGAAGGTGCAAAGGGGCAATTCAGGATTTACAACTCACTGCTCAGTGAATATGGAGTGCTGGGGTTTGAATATGGATATGCGCTTGCCAACCCCAGTGCCCTTGTCTTGTGGGAGGCCCAATTTGGGGACTTTGGCAACGGGGCCCAGATCCTGATCGATCAGTTCCTCGCTGCAGCGGAACAAAAATGGCAGCGTATGAACGGGCTGGTGCTGCTCCTGCCCCATGGGTATGAAGGACAGGGACCCGAACACTCCAGTGCACGGATCGAGCGTTTCCTGCAGATGTGTGCCGAACTCAATATGGTGGTCACCAATGTAACGACGGCTGCCAATTTGTTCCATGCACTCAGAAGACAACTTGCATGGCCCTTCCGCAAACCACTCATTAATTTTTCTCCCAAGGCAAACCTGAGGCACCCGGGTACCTATTCCAGGATAGATGCCTTTACCAAGGGCGGATTCCTGGAAGTCATTGACGATCCCTTTGCCGGGGATGGGACTAAAGTGAAAAAAGTACTTTTCTGCAGCGGCAAAATTTTCTTTGACCTTGCGGAAAGAAAGGAGAAAGAAAACCGCGCCGACGTGGCCATCGTCCGGGTTGAGCAGCTCTATCCACTGCCTCTCAACCAGCTGGAGGCATTGTATAATAAATATAGCAAGGCCACCTGGTTCTGGGTGCAGGAGGAACCCCTGAACATGGGGGCAGCTTCCTACCTCCAGATGAACCTGAAAAGCATGAACTACGGATTCATCAGCAGGCAACCCAGTGCAGCCACGGCAACAGGTTTTGCGAAAATTCACGGACAGGAACAAACTGAAATCATTGATACCGCATTTAGCATTTAAAAAGGCCGCGGGCAATACCGGCATGGGGAAGTATTATATTTGCCTTATTCGTAAAACATTCAACAAATGCTCTCGCCAGGGAGAAGGAGGATAAATGATCGACATTAAAGTTCCGGCAGTAGGAGAATCCATCAGTGAGGTAACCTTGATAAAATGGCTCAAAAGCAATGGACAATATGTTGACCGTGACGAAGTAATTGCTGAACTCGAGAGTGAAAAAGCCACTTTTGAGGTGAATGCAGAACAGGCAGGATCCCTTGAAACAGTCGGCAAGGAGGGAGATACCCTGAAGATCGGGGATATACTGGCACGGATCGATGACAAGGCCCAAAAACCTGAAGGGAAAGCCGCCGGGAACGGACAACAGGATGCAACCGCTACGGCTGCTGAAAAACCAAAACAGGAAACCCAGCAAGCGAAATCCGACTCTGACGTAAAGCCCCAAATGGGAAACGCCTCAGAAGCCGCCATCCCCAACGACATCAAGGCTACCCCGGTTGCCGCCGCAATCATTTCCGACAAGAAAGTGGATGCTGCGTCCATCGTTCCTTCAGGGACTGGCGGGAAAATATTGAAGCATGATGTGCTGGAGGCGTTGTCACACCCGGGACGAGTTCCCGGAAAGACTTTGTTCAGCCGTGAGCTGCGGAAAGAAAGAATGAGCAACCTCCGAAAGACTGTATCCAGAAGACTGGTAGAAGCCAAGAATACAACGGCCATGCTCACTACCTTTAATGAGGTGGACATGACCAATATTATGTCCATGCGCGGTAAGTTCAAAGACAAATTCAAGGAAAAACACGGAGTGAATCTTGGCTTTATGAGTTTCTTTACCAAGGCCTGCTGCTACGCTCTCCAGGAATGGCCTGCTGTAAATGCTTATATCGACGGGGAAGAAATCGTCTATCATGACTTTTGTGATATATCCATTGCTGTTTCAGCCCCCAAAGGGCTTGTGGTTCCTGTCATCAGAAATGCGGAAAGCCTGAGTATGGCCGAGATTGAAAAAAAAGTGGTAGAACTGGCAACCAAGGCAAGAGACAACAAGCTGAGCATGGAGGAAATGCAGGGAGGCACTTTTACCATCACCAACGGGGGCGTGTTTGGCTCTCTGATGTCAACACCCATTATCAACATCCCACAGTCAGCCATTCTGGGAATGCATAAGATTGAAGAACGGGCAGTGGTCGTCAACGGCCAGGTGACAGTGCGTTCCATGATGTACCTGGCGTTGAGTTATGACCACCGGATCATCGATGGCAGGGAGTCGGTAAGCTTCCTGGTGAGGGTGAAGGAATTACTCGAAAACCCGGATCAGTTGCTTTTTGGAAAGGATCCGGTTAAAACTCTTCTTGAACTTTAGTCTTTCTGGTCATTTTCATTTTTGCATCGGGGTTGACGACCTGTTTACAGGGCCTCAACCCTTTCTAATTCCAGGTCATGAAGTTGGATAACCAGTTGCGCATCGCCCTGAACATGATTGAATCCTACGGCGGGGAACCCCCACTTCAGGCATGGTTAAAAAACTATTTTCGCCACCATCCCCAGATGGGCTCAAGAGACAGGAAACAAGTGAGCGATTGGATTTATGGTTACTACCGCCTGGGTCATGGATTCCGGGATCTCACTCCCACAGAACGACTGCTGACAGGAATTTTCCTGTGCAGCGAGAAACAGCAGGACTTATTGGAACACCTGAGGCCGGAATGGAATAAGAATATTTCACTATCCCTGCCGGACAAGATGAGCCTGCTGAACCTCACCCAAACTGAACCTGACATTTTTCCCTGGACGAATCAACTGAGCGAGGGGATTGATCCCGCCAGCTTCACCATGTCCCATCTGAAGCAACCCGACCTGTACCTCCGCATCCGGCCCGGTTACGAGGATCTTGTAATTAAGAAACTGGATCATCATCAGTGGCCCTACGAATGGATCCACACACATACCGTCCGGCTTCCCAACGGCAGCAAGGTGGATGACCTTTTTGAACTGGACCGCGAAGTGGTTGTGCAGGACCTGAGCTCGCAGTGGGTCGCGGAATTTTTCTCCGCAGCGTTGCATCATTTGGGATCCCGCGCCATCAAAGCCTGGGATTGCTGCGCCGGCAGTGGCGGTAAATCCATCCTCCTGCATGACCTGGAATCATCCGTCACCCTAACTGTCTCCGACATCCGTACATCGATCCTCGCCAACCTTTCCAAAAGATTTACGGCCGCCGGGATATCCCGGTACAGAAGTTTTGCTGCCGATCTGTCGATTGCCGGACTAAAGCCTCCAGACTCTGGCTATGATCTTATCGTGGCCGACGTCCCCTGCTCAGGCAGCGGAACCTGGGGCCGAACTCCGGACGGCCTGTACTTCTATGATTTTAATCAAACAGACCGGTTCCAGCTCCTGCAAAGAAAAATCATATCCAACGTAATTCCCTTTCTCAAAAAAGAAGGCATAATGGTTTACATCAGTTGTTCGGTTTTTAAGAAAGAAAATGAGGATCAGGCTGAACTGATAAGGCGTGAGTTCGGAATGCAACAGATCAGGCAGGAGACCATCCGGGGGTATGAACAAAGGGCAGATACTATGTTTGCATCCGCATTTGTTTCCAGTTAACGGTTCAGTAATCGAAGTGGAAGTGGGAGCCTTAATTGTGATCAACCATTCTCAGGGTAATACCAAATCCGGTGGTTGACCCCACTGGTACACTGACGTTTGGTGGCTGGTATTGCCAGTTGACCAGATTCTTATAGATAAGCCCAATGTTTTTTCCGTAAACCTCCTCGCTGTAGGTTCTCGAACTGATGACGCTGTCAATAGCGGGGTTACCTGAACTGTCATTGGCCTGTTGTATGGTAATGGTATTGGGAACAGCCCCATATGGCAGGGCGAAAGATCCGCCTACGCTGTCATAGGTATAGTTCCAGCCATCCATAAAGGTCACCTGTGAATAAGGAGAATTGGTATCAATGTAAGAATTTCCCAGCCAGTTGAATCCGTTCACGATGGGTAACTCAAGTTTTAGGTAACGCATGTTATTTTCTATTACCTCCATCGCCTGGCGGGTAGGTGTAATCATATAGGTTTCATTCGGGGTCCAGGGGGCTGTTCCGGTAGTATCGCTCAGATAGCGGATGACCCGGAAACTCGGCCTGCCCAGGTTGTCCGTAATCGTATCGTCAACAACGTCCTTGGCCAGGTAGCTCACGATGGTATCCCTGGTCCCGAAATTGATGAATTCGAGTGAATCCAGTCGGTAGGTGATGTATTTCCCAATCTGGAGCTGCATGTAGTCCGTGACCTGATCGGATGGATAATTGTAACTCTTCTTGCAGCTGTTGGTGAAGGGAGGGATCAATGCTGTCATCAGAATAAATAGAAGCTTTTTTTTCATGCCCGGCAATTGATTGGTCGTTCAGGTGAACGGATTGTAAAATACCTTATAGGACAGTTTAAGTTGGGTAATTGATGCTTGAGCTCTTTGCTGAAAATGAAAACCGGGAAGCAAAACTTCCCGGGTGGGTAACGTAAAAACGAGCAGTTTATTGCCGGTAACAATGGCCCCACCCCTGCCGGGATTCCGGCATCGTTACCTGGATTCAAATCAGTTGAGCTCTCTTAATGATTCCGCCCCCAATGACATCATCCCCTTCGTAAAAAACAGCACTCTGACCGGGAGCAATGCTTCTGGCGTTTTCATAAAATTTCACGCGCAACCCATCTTCCTCAGGGTACACATTGCAGAGACTGCCGTTATCCTTATACCTGATCCTGGCGATGGCTTCCATACCCGGCGTGAATTCATCATACTTCATCATATTGATCTTACCGACGATCATGTTATTTTGTTCGAGGTCTGTTTCTTCACCCAGTACAACCGTATTGGTATCCGGGTCTATCCCGGTGACATATACAGGCTTGCCGAAGGTGATATCAAGACCTTTGCGCTGACCAACTGTATAAAAAGGATATCCCTTGTGCTGCCCCAGTATCTTCCCACTCTTGTCGACAAAATTTCCACCGGAAACCCTTTCTTCCAGGCCAGAGACCTTTCTTTTCAAAAATCCACGGTAATCATTGTCCGGAACAAAGCAAATTTCATAACTCTCGCTTTTTTTGGCGAGCTCCGGATAGCCATAGTCGATGGCCATCTGCCGTATCTCAGGCTTGCGGTATTTTCCAAGGGGCAGCATTGTCCGGCTGAGCAGATCCTGCTGCAGTCCCCAGAGTACATAACTCTGATCTTTCCGGTCGTCTATCCCCTTGCTGACAAAAAATCTTCCATTGCTGTGTTGCCGGATTATCCCGTAATGTCCCGTTGCAATGAACTGGCAATCCAGCGCGTCGGCTCTTTTAAGTAATGCCCGCCACTTGATATGTGTATTACACATAACGCAGGGATTCGGGGTACGGCCGGCAAGGTATTCATCCACAAAATTTTCAATCACAAAGTCCCCAAATTCTTCCCTGATATCCAGGACGAAATGAGGGAATCCGTGGTGAACAGCCGCCATACGGGCGTCATTGAAACTGTCCAGGTTACAGCAACCTGTCTCCTTCTTTGAAGACCCGGCGCTGGCGTAATCCCAGGTTTTCATGGTGATCCCGACCACTTCATATCCTTCGTCATGCAGCATGAGGGAGGTGACGGTACTGTCAATACCACCACTCATGGCTACAAGAACTTTTCCCTTACGACTCATTGGTCCAAAAAAATTTAACTGCAAATATACGCAAAATCCGGGGCTGGGGAAAGGTGGATAGTTTGAGAAAAACTCCCCTCCCGCCGGGTGGGTTTTGGTGCTCCAAATCCAGTAAATTGCCTGATCAAACAATTTTTAAGTACGAAGCTAAATTTTAAAGTATGATCAAATTACAAGTGATTGGCAATCTGGGAAAGGATTGCGTTACCAACCTGGTCAATGGAAAGAATGTCATTAATTTCAATGTGGCCCATACCGAAAAATTTCGGGATGCCCAGGGAAATCAGAAAGACAAAACCATCTGGGTGGAATGTGCCTATTGGACGGACAGGACCGGTATTGCCCCTTATCTGAAAAAGGGTACACAGGTATATGCAGAGGGCACGCCCGAAGTGAGAACCTACCCAAAGAACGATGGCACCACAGGGGTCTCCCTGACTCTTCGCGTCGTAAATGTGCAATTGCTGGGAAGCAGGGGAGGGGGCGGTGAAAATGAAAGCGGGGCCGGTGAAACCTATGGAGGAAGACAGGTTTCCAACGCAGCAGGCGGAATGAACCCAGCCGTTGACGTGTCTGCACCCATAGACGATCTTCCCTTTTAGATTTTTCCACTGGTCTAGCCCAATAAAATCCCAAGGAAGGAATATGGCCCCCGCTAAGGGGGCCTATTGTTTTTTACTCCCCGTTTCGAAAATCCTTACCCAGTCTTCCACCTCCTTTCTGGTTACCGGTTTTTCCCGGTCATCAATATTGATGACATACAACAGGCCGGTACTTCCGGGTGAAGATTGGAAAGCTGTGACCAGGTCGAACTGTTCACTCACCTGGAGACGTCCGCTGGCAGGATTCCAGAGCTCTTTGGCACAAAGACAGCCCAGGGTTGGGGTGAGTGGAAAGAAGGATTTATCCCGGAAATACTCAGGATCGATGGTGGTTCCGTGAGCTATGATCTCTGTCCTTCCGATTTTCCCGGCACTCCAGGATTCTGACATCGGTTCATAATTCCTCCAACCCGGAGGCAGGAGTTGATGATAGATCAGTAACGAATCACAACCAGGGTTCCAGGGCTGATGAAAGAATTTTTCCCAGGTGGCTTCAAACGGCAGCAGAAGCTGGATATTCGGGGTTGGGCCAATCAGATGGTCATGGGAGACACCCAGGCCCTGAATGCTGTAGATTCCCTGCGGGGTACTCCCATTGACAATGAAATAGGGAAGATCTGACCCCGATCTGGCCAACTGTTCAAACAACTTTATTTTTCCGCTGCCATCCCTGACAAAACTTCCATCTGCATTTTGTACCAGGACGAGCCCCGGGAAGTTCCGGTTCCAGCGCTGGAAGGAATAGATGATTTTTTGCCTGGTCATTTGCTGCCACCCGAAGAGATCCGTGACAGGAGGTGTTTTCCCTTTACGGTATTCCTGGTGAAAGTTTATGTACTTCTCCAGTTCCCGCAGAACAGAGATGCTGTCGTAGCCAGGGAAGGATTCCGTCATTTTAATTTTCAGGAAATTCCCGTTGCTGATGGAATGATCCTTCCTGAACAGGTAAGCGGCGCAAATGGAAAATAGGGCAGGATCCTTTTCTTTTTCCAGAATGCTGGTGATGACGCCAGAATAATTGCCGGGATAGGTTGCATAAACAGCTTCCAGGAATGATTTCCGGGTATCCGGGGCCAGTGTTTCATATTGGCTGAAAAGGCGTCTGAACCCTTTTTCCACCTCCGGACCCGTATAGATATATTGTGTTATTGCCCAGCAGGCAGTCTCATATTTATATTCTGTATTGCTGTCCAGGGCAGTCTCAAAAGCCTTATGGATCACACGCTCGTCGAGGTCCTTCCTGAACGCCTCGCGCTGGGGGTTCAGTACGAAACTGGAGAAGATATCTTCTCTTTTCACCTGACAGCAGAGCCAACTTGGCATAAACAGAAACACCGGAAAGATCCAAAACAGCTTCATGCTGCAAAACTAGGGGCTAATTTGTTTTGAAGGCCTGATTCCGGACCAAAATGAAATCCTCTTTACGCATATTTTCAAGAATTCTTACCTTCACCCTCCACCATTATCAAATCAAATAATTGCATATGAAAAAATTCTCACAAATCCTGCTTTGCCTCGTTTTCACATCTGCCTGCTTTTGCCAGGGAAACAACACAACTGTCAAAAATTGGAAAATTGGCGTGCAGATGTGGACCTTCCGCAAATTCACCTTTGCCGACGCACTGAATAAAGTGGACAGTGCCGGCATAAAATATGTTGAAGCATTTTTCGGCCAGCCTCTTGGCGGAGGCATGAAAGGCAGCTTTGGATCAGACATGTCCGCTGAAACCCGAACGGCCCTCAAGCAGCTGTTGCAAAAGAAAGGAATTAAAATTATGGCCATGGGAGTCATTACCCCTTCGAACAGGGCAGAGTGGAAAAAAGCGTTTGACCTTGCAAAAGAATTTGGCCTTAGTTATATTACTGCAGAACCAATCAAAAGCCAGTGGGGCATGGTGGATAGTATGGCCGGTTTATACGGAATAAAAGTAGCCATTCATGACCATCCGCGTCCCAATGCCTACTGGAGTCCGGATTCTGTCCTGGCTGCCACCAAAGGACATCCCAATCTGGGATCCTGCGCTGACCTGGGTCACTGGGCAAGAAATGGTCTCAATCCGGTGGAATGCCTGAAAAAACTTCAGGGGCATGTATTTGGAGTACACCTAAAGGATGTCACTCCATTCAATGACACAAGGGCAGCCGATACCATCGTTGGAAAAGGGGTCATTGATTTTCATGCGGTCTTTGCCGAGTTAAAAAGACAGGGTTTCAACGGCATGTTTTCCATTGAGCATGAATCCAACTGGGATCACAATCTGCCTGACGTGATTGAGACGGTAAAATATTTTGACCAGCAGGTCGCGGCTCTCAAATAAGGGCTGGCCTATTTTTCGCATATATAACGGTGTTATAGATCATGGTTCCCGTTCCTGCACGGCAATCTGCATGTACTATTCTCCGACAGCTGCAGACGGACCGGACCAGATTATGTTTTGAATTCCGATATTTGCGGCCTTAAACAATAATGGAACGGTTATTTTCTTATCAGCACCTGTTGACATTCACCCGGGAAGTATTTCTGAAAATGGGATGTCCCGCGGAAGATGCCCTGCTGGCGGCCACTGCGCTACTCAGCGCCGATCTCAGGGGGATCGATTCCCACGGGGTAGCCAGGCTTGGAGGATATGTCAGGCTCTGGGAAGCAGGCAGGGCCAATGCCAGCCCCGCGATTAAAATCATCTACGAAACCCCTTCCACGGCGGTCGTGGATGGCGACCGCGGCCTGGGCCTGGTGGTGGCTCCCTTCGCCATGAAAGTTGCCATTGAAAAGGCGAGACAGGCCGGGACAGGATGGGTGAGCGTGCAGAACTCCAATCATTTTGGCATTGCAGGTTACCATGCCCTGCAGGCAGTCCGGGAGGACATGATAGGTATCGCCATGACCAATGCAAGCGCCCTGGTGGCCCCCACTTTTTCGGTAGAGCGGCTGCTGGGCACCAATCCAATTTGTGTTGCCATCCCTGCGGGTGATGAACCACCCTTTGTCGCTGACCTGGCCACTACTACAGCGGCCAATGGAAAACTGGAAATATTGCAGAGAAAAAATGAACTGGCGCCTGCCGGTTGGATACAGGACAGATTTGGACGCATCTCCCACAACCCGCATGAACTCAAGGAAGGGGGTGCGTTGCTCCCCCTGGGTGGAGACCGGGAACACGGAAGTCACAAGGGCTATGCCCTTGGAGCGGTAGTGGACATATTTTCTGCCATACTCAGCGGAGCCAATTACGGACCCTGGGTACCCCCGTTCCCTGCCTATGTCCCCATGCCTGAGGATATGCCCGGAAAAGGCATTGGACATTTTTTGGGAGCCATGCGCATCGACGCGTTCCGGAGCGCCGGAGAATTTAAGGATAACATGGATAAATGGATCCGCCGGTTCAGGGCGGCTACACCGGTGGAAGGCGAGAAAAAAGTGTTGATTCCGGGAGATCCGGAACGGGAAATGGAATCCGATCGACTTGATAAAGGTATTCCCCTATTCTCCCTGGTCGCCGACGACCTGCAAAAAACAGGAGCAAGATTTGGGGTAAGATTCTTGTGAACCGTTGTCCGGAGTGACTTTCAGCCACAAAATTTTAATCGGTCAGGCAATATTTTCAGGTTTCCTAAGTTATTACACCTAGATCAGAAGCTCGGATAATTTTCTATGTTTGTGTGGTAGTTCTGGTTGCTTTTCACTATTTTTTTTGGAGGAGTCAACCTTTTTTACACGCTTTCTGAAGGTGTTTTTATAGAAATTCTGCAGCGAACCGAATTTGGAAAATGACTCCCGCACTGGGAAAAACAGGGAAATCGCCTAATACATAATATATTCAAAATCAAGTAAGTGAAACTTGGTATATGTATTGAATATATGATGTTGTTCAAAACCGAACCTTATGAAATGGACCCTACCCTATACAACGACCCCTCATTCCGTGAGTGGTGCGTGTATAACCGAGATAGAAAATTCCTCACGAGTTGATTTTCGTGGGCTGAATTTTTTTGGAAAAAGGTTTTTTACATGTTCAGGAAAGATTTCTTTCCTAATGCTGCTTCTGATATCTGTGAGCCAGCTGATTTTTTCTCAGAGCTGTCCCAGTTCAGGTACCACCACCATCTCAACCAACCCAAATACATACTATCCTGGCACAACTCCATCGGTCAGCGCCGGTGCGACATCCATCACGTTGGGTGCAGCAGGCGCCGGAATCAATTTCGGGACAACTCCGATTGCTGCGGGAGACCTGGTTCTTATCATTCAGATGCAGGGTGCCCAGATTATCAGCACCAATACCAGCACCTACGGGGGAAACCAGAGCGGTATTGCCAGCGGTTTTACCAACGTCAACTTGCTCGCGGGCTATATGGAATTTGCCGCGGCTACCAGTGCTGTACCCCTTACGGGTGGAATATTGACCCTGTCATCCGGCGTAGTGAATAGCTATGCCTATGCTGCGTATGGAGCCACCGGACAGTACACCTACCAGATCATACGTGTGCCGACCTACTACAACATCATTTTAAGCGGAACCATCACGACCGCCCAGTGGAATGGATCGACAGGTGGTGTGACCGTTATCAACGCGGTGAATCAATTGAACCTTAATAATGCCTTGGTCTCCGCCATCGGGATGGGATTCCGGGGTGGCGGCGGCGTCAACTATACCGGTCTGGCCGGTCTACGCAAAACAGACTATGTCACCCTGTCGACGCAGACAGCAAACGGAAGCAAGGGAGAAGGAATCGCGGGTACGCCCAGATTCATCAATACTTTTTTTGGCGGTGTGTATGCCGTCTTGGACAATGGCGTTGCCAATGAAGGCTATCCCAATGGAAGTTTTGGCAGGGGAGCTCCGGGCAATGCTGGTGGTGGAGCAACAGATTCCGATCCTGCTGCCAATGACCAGAATGCCGGAGGCGGCGGTGGGGGTAATGGGAATATTGGCGGATTTGGCGGTAATGGATGGTCATCATTTGGAGCAACCGGGGGAAGAGGTGGCATGTCGTTTACGAATCAAACGTCTCCCTTCCCGGCATATTATAGCCCCTCCAGGTTGATCATGGGAGGAGGCGGCGGTGCTGGCACCATCAATAATGCAACGGGCATTCCAGCCAATGGCCCGGCAGCCAGCGGAGTTTCCGGAGGAGGTATCATCATCCTTAATGCGACATCAGTTACAGGAACAGGTACGGTGGACGCCTCAGGAGCATCAGGGTCAAACAGTGCTGCCATCAGCCCGCAAATCGACGGGGCGGGTGGCGGAGGTGCCGGCGGAAGCGTGCTGATAAACGCAAACAGCGGTCTGGCCGGAATCACAGCGAATGCGATAGGAGGTAACGGAGGATCCAACTATCCAGGAATAAACTATGGTGCCACGGGTCACGGACCTGGTGGCAGCGGAGCCGGAGGCGTTATTTTTTCCAGTGCCGCCCTGAACCCTGCCTCTTCGATTCTGGGAGGACAGCCCGGATATTCTTATGCAACAGGTCTGACCAGCCACTACGGCGCAGACAGTTCCTATCACAATGGGGTTCTGACACAGACATTTCCTTCATCACAGCTTCCTCCCAATATGACCATATGCCAGATTTCCGTATTGGCGACCAGCCTGCTGGATTTCCGTGCTACGAATGTTTCCCAGAATACGGTTATGGTATCCTGGACCACTGCAAACCAGGTGAATGCCTCCTACTTTGTTGTGGAAAAAAGCAGCGATGGTACCAACTATAATGCTGTTGGCCAGGTAACTGCCAGCCATTCAGCAGAAGAAACGCACGCTTACAACCTCACCGACTATATCTCCGGCCCCAGTGAATCGGTTGTCTATTACCGCCTGGAAATGGTGGGCAGTGATGGAAACATCAGTTACAGCCGGATAGTACCGATTAAACTGGGAGGAGGCGACGCGAAGATATCCATATACCCTAACCCTGCTTCAGACTATGCTGTACTCAATCTGTACTCCGGGACCCAGACTACGGCTACCATGAAACTGATTGATAATTCGGGAAGACTGATTACAACCAGGCTCTTCACCCTGAACAACGGGAATAACAGCCTGCTCATTGACCACCTGGCCAGCCTTTCGAAAGGAATCTATATTATCCAGGTGTTCTATGGCAACACGCAGTATAATGAAAAACTGCTTAAGAATTAGGAATACAATTCCTTCGCATACATTATTCATTTCATAAACCAGGTTGATATGAAAGCATATCCTCCGGGATATGCTTTCTTGCTTCTGTTTCCATCCAGTTGCTGAAGCTCCAGAATCTCCCCTCACTGCAAGATCATATCCTTTCAGCCTGTATCTTTGCCATCCCAAAATCTTAGCAGCATGAAAGTAATGAAGTTTGGAGGTACCTCTGTAGGGAAGCCTGAAAGAATGCATCAGGTGAGTCAGTTGATCACCAAGGACAGAGAAAGGAAAATTGTGGTTCTCAGTGCGCTGAGTGGCACCACCAATGCATTGGTTGAAATTGGCCACTCCATGGCCTCGGGGAAAAGGGAGGAAGCAAAACAACAAATAGAAAGGCTGCAAAATCATTACCAAACATTCACCGGAGAATTGCTTACAACAGAAAAAGGGCTTGGAAAGGCCAGGGCCATCCTAGCTGAGCACTTCGAATTTCTAACCATCATTCTCAGGATTTCTTTCAGTGAAGCCTTAAACAAGGATATCCTGGCACAAGGGGAACTTCTTTCTACCAAGCTGTTCAGTGTTTACCTGGAGGAAAGGGAGATCAGTCACGTGCTTCTGCCCGCACTGGAATTCATGACCATTGATGCCTATGAAGAACCCCAGTTGGGAGTCATTCGTACAAAACTGGGTTCGTTGTTGCAAAAGCACGAAGACATTCCCCTCTTTATTACCCAAGGTTATATCTGTCGTAATGCAAAAGGTGAAGTCGATAATCTGAAAAGGGGAGGCAGTGATTATACTGCCTCACTGGTTGCTGCTGCTGTCCATGCATCAGTATGTGAAATCTGGACCGACATTGACGGTATGCATAACAATGACCCTCGGATAGTGGGCAGGACATTGCCGGTAGTCCAGCTGAGTTTTGATGAGGCAGCGGAGCTCGCTTATTTTGGAGCCAAAATCCTGCATCCCACCTGTATCTGGCCGGCGCAGCAACAGAACGTACCCGTTAAGCTGCTCAATACCTTGCAACCTGACGCCTCCGGGACAGTCATCATGCAGGATGCGGGTTCCACTGGCGTCAAAGCGGTTGCTGCCAAAGACGGGATCATAGCCATCAACATCAGAAGCAGCAGGATGCTGCTGGCCTACGGATTTCTCCGGAAGATTTTCGAAGTATTTGAAAAATACAAGACATCGATTGATATGGTAACCACCTCGGAAGTGGCCGTATCGCTGACTATCGATAACCGCGAAAACCTGAAGGAAATTGTAAAGGAACTCGAACCGTTCGGGACCGTAGATGTGGAGGAAAACCAAAGCATTGTCTCTGTGGTGGGCAATGAGATTGTAAAAACACCCGATGTGCTGAGTAAATTGTTTGAAGCACTGATCCCGGTGCCCGTCCGCATGGTCAGTTATGGAGGTAGCAAGCACAATGTTTCCCTGCTGCTTCCTTCTTCCTACAAGAAACAAACCTTGCAGTTGCTGAACAAAGGCCTGTTCGGCCTGAACTAAGGCTGGTAAAAGTCCCAAGGGAACCCCCAAAGAATATTGAGCCTCAATGGAAAATAAAACGAAAATCATTCTTACCCGTAAAAGCGAATGGGTAAATCGCGCCCGCAGTTACACCGTATTTATCGATGGTGTGGCATCCGGAAAAATCAGGAATGGTTCCTCGGAAGAATTTCTGGTCACTCCAGGATCCCACCAGGTTTATTGCAAATTTGCCTGGTACAGCAGCCCGGTTTTTACCTTGCAGATGGAATCACAGAAAGTGGAATATCTCCTGGTGAAAAGCGGCATGAAGTACTACTGGCCTCTGTTCCTGTTTTTGCTGACGGGCATCGTAATTAACCTTCTATATTCCCGCAAACCCGAGGAGCGGCCCTTTTGGGTGCTGGTAGTCCAATTTATTCTTATCCTGCCGGCCCTGCTTTACCTGCTCTACTACCTTACGTTTGGCAGAAAAAACTACCTGAGCATAGAAGAAGATAAAGAAAACGTCTTTGCCTCCTGATGGGAAGAAACTGTCCCTGTGTGGTCTTACCGGCGGTTCAACCATCCGTTCCTGCTCATCCATTCCAGCACCAGGTCCATCCACTTTATATTGCTCGTCGGGTTGTTCATTCCAAATCCATGTCCTCCCTTTTCATATAGATAGATTTCTGCAGGAACCCCGTTTTTCTGCAGGGCCTGATAAAAAACGAGGCTATTCTGCATTGAAACTACATCATCGTCTTTGGCATGGACTAAAAATGTCGGAGCCGTACGGGCTGTTACCTGATGCTCGTTGGAGTACTCCCATATACTTTCCGCAGAAGGGTCTTTCCCGATCAGTTGATCTCTCGAACCCAAATGGGTGATACTGTCTTCAAAACTTATCACCGGATAGACAAGTATCATAAAATCCGGCCGCAGATTGACCCCCGCGGGATTTGAAATGAGTGGCTTCTCAAAATGGGTGCCTTCCGTGGAGGCCAGATGCCCCCCTGCCGAGAATCCGAGGATTCCCACACGGTCCGGGTCGAGGTTCCATTCTTTTGCCCGGTCCCTGACCACGAGGATGGCCCTCTGGGCGTCCTGCAGTGGTCCGATCTCCCGATTAACCATTGTGCTGTCATCCGGAATCCGGTATTTAAGGACAATGGCAGCAACGCCTGCTTCATTAAATCTTCTGGCTACATCATATCCCTCATGGCCGGCTGCAACAATCGTATACCCACCGCCGGGGCAGATCACTACTGCAGACCCGTTTGCCTTCTGCTTTGATGGCAGGAATATGGTGAGGGTCGGCCTGGTTACTTTTGATATGATCAGGATGTGGTCGTCGGCAGTGATCTCGGAGACCTCATTATTTTTTACCGGACGCGAATTGGGGATATGGCCGGGATAGAGTGGTATGCTGTCCTGCGCATGCAATAAAATCACCGGACAAGAAAGGAATAACTGAAGCAGAATATTTCTCATATTATGGAGATGCTGGCAAAAATAGCCTTTTTTGCGGGTCAGGTCTTTTTCCCGGAAAGAAGGCAGCCGGAGAATTTTTTACAAAACTTATCACTTAATTTAGATTCGGGGAAATTCCACCCCTCCAAAAAATGGCAACTTCACTATGAACTGGATAAAAAATTTAATTCCCTGTTTCCTTATTCTTGTCTCTTTGCAGACCCTTGGCCAGGACGGCTGGATGAACCTCTTTGATGGCAAGACACTTTCCGGATGGAAGCAAATGGCAGGGAAGGCAGATTTCCGGGTGGAAAATGGCACCATCGTGGGAACCACCGTGATCAATTCAGGGAATTCCTTCCTTGTCACTGATCAGGAATTTGGTGATTTTATCCTGGAAATGGACGTGAGGATAGATGACACAACAAGCAATTCCGGGGTACAGGTAAGAAGTCATTTTGACCCTGCCGGTCATCAGGGGAAGGGGCTGCTGTATGGCTGCCAGTTCGAAATAGATCCGTCAGCCAGGAGGTGGTCAGGGGGCATCTATGACGAGGGGAGGAGGGATTGGCTCTACCCGGGATCCTTACATGCTGAAACGCAGGATGCCTTTAAGGTCGGAGTCTTCAATCACATCCGGATTGAATGTATCGGTCATGATATGAAGACCTGGATCAACGGCATGCCTGTGGCATACCTGGTTGATAACCTCGATGCGAAGGGATTTATTGGCCTGCAGGTTCATGCCATTTCGCGGGCGGAATATGCCGGCGAAAAAGTATACTTTAAGAATATCCGTATAAATACATCCAGGCTGGAAACCCTTGAATTCCCGAAAGGAATTTACGTCGTAAATACCATCCCCAATACGCTCAGCAGTTATGAAATGGCCAGTGGATGGAAGCTGTTGTTTGACGGAAAGTCTCCCGACGGGTGGATAGGGGCATACAAAAAGACATTTCCTGAAAAGGGCTGGAAGGTACAGGATGGTATCCTGACCGTACTTTCCTCGCAAGGCAGGGAAGCAGCCAACGGGGGAGACATCGTTACGACAGGGTTATACCAGGCCTTTGACCTGTCCTTTGAGTTCAGGATGACGCCTGGGGCAAACAGCGGAGTGAAATATTTTGTTACTCTCTCCGAGAACAATACGGGATCAGCAATTGGGCTGGAATACCAGATCCTCGATGACTCCCTGCATCCGGATGCCAAACTCGGCCTGGACGGGAACCGGACCCTCGCTTCCTTATACGACCTGATACCCGCTCGCAAACAGAAGCGGTTTATCCACCCGATGGGCCAATGGAATACCGGACGCATCATAGTTTCTCCCGACAATCATGTCGAGCATTATCTGAATGGGGTTAAGGTCCTTCAATATGAAAGAGGCTCGGCTGCCTTCAGAGACCTGGTGGCCATCAGCAAATATAAAATCTGGAAAAATTTCGGGGAAGCAAAACAAGGCCACCTGCTTCTTCAGGACCATGGCAATGAAGTCAGCTTCCGAAGCATCAAAATACGGGTTCTTAATTGAATCACGGGAAGGTCAGCCCACCGGCTGACTCCGGGTATAAAAACCGATTTAGAGTCTGGGCTCCCATCCCTTCTCATATTCCCTTCTCCACAACTGCATGGCGGTATTGTCCTTTACATGACCGTTCTCGGTATCACAGTAAAGTGTCTTTCCGGTCCTTTGAGAAATATTTGCCAGGTGACAGAGCAGAACGCTCTTGTAAGCGTCGTCTACCGGAGCGTTTAATTTGGCCTCACCCCTGACTGCTTTGACAAAATTGTCAAAATGGTAGAGATCGAGGTTCCCCGTAGCACTGATCGGATTGGTAGGATCTGCAGCCACATCCGGTTTTATTTCTTTTACCAGTTTGTTCTTGTCATCATAGATCTTGTAGTCTCCGCCGCCAAGGTTTACCAGTGAACCCTTGTCCCCATAGATGATAAATCCCCTGCCAGCCCCTTCGACCGGGAAAATATTGCAGCTTCGGCCCTCCCAGCTGATGGCTTTTCCCTGTTCAAATTCGAAGGAAGCTACCTGTGTATCCGGAGTTTGCCAATCGTCCCTGAAGGCATACCTGCCTCCCGACGAATTCACCTTTTCCGGGAAATCAAGACCGAGGAACCATCTGCAGCAATCGATTTCATGCGTGCCATTATTGCAGGCTTCGCCCGTGCCCCAGTGCCAGAACCAGTGCCAGTTATAGTGAACCAGGTTATCCTGAAAATCTCTCCGGGGAGCAGGGCCCTGCCACAATTCGAAATCCAGGGTCGCCGGTGCTGGAACCTTTTTCCCGTATCCGATTGACTTCCGGTTATTGGCATACCAGGCCTTGGCAAAATAGGCATTGCCGATAACACCCTCCTTCACCTGCCGGGCTGCCTCGATCAGGGTTGGCATGGATCGGCGCTGGTTGCCCATTTGAATGAGTTTGCCATACTGGTGATAGGCCTGTGCCAGCAACTCGCCCTCGTACGGGTTCTGACCACAGGGTTTTTCCACATAGACATGCTTGTTATGCTGAACCCCCAGGATGGACGCGGGAGCATGCCAGTGGTCAGGAGCAGCAATGACGAGGGCATCAACATCCTTCTGGTCAACCAGTTTTCGGATATCCCGCACAACTGCCGGTTTAACGGGAGCGTCTTTGAGGGCATCCAACCCGTTTTGTATGGCCTTGTCTTCCACATCACAGATATATGCCACGGACACGTTCTGAAGCTGGGAATAACATTTGGCGAGGTAGGCACCCCGGCTGTTCACACCCATCACTGCGATCACCACCTTATTACTCGGGGCATTTTTTCCGAAGACCGGGAAATTGAGAATGGTAATTCCCGCCGAGGCCATGGAGGCATTCCTGATGAATTCTCGTCTTTGCATAAAAAATTAAATTAATGGGTCAAGTTAGAAAAAACTGTAATGGGAAATATGCCTGATCAAAAAAATATTGTTTTACAATCGATATATTTGAGGATACTCCACCCTCATGAATTTTTGTTAAGAAAAACACCCCCTTTGGTTTCCCACCGTAAAGAAAACAATATAGCCCTGATCTGTAATCCGCTCGCCGGCAAAGGCAGAGCCCTCAGGGTCGCCAACCATCTGGCGGGAAAACTGCGCCGGAGATCCTGGCACTTTACATTTTATTCTACAGACTGGCCTACCAGCCTCGAAGGATTTACAGCGGTTTGGCTTGCCGGAGGCGACGGGACCGTTCATGAATTCATCAACCGGTATCCCGCTACTTCGGTTCCGGTGGCCCTGTTTAAGGCAGGCAGCGGAAATGATTTTGCCTGGAAATTGTACGGAGATCTATCCCCGGAAGAATATTTTGATATTGCCATGAAAGGACTCTGTAAAAAAATTGACGCAGGCGTCTGCAACGGCAGGTATTTTATCAACGGCGTTGGGATCGGATTTGACGGATCCGTGGTAAAAACAATGGGCAGCCGAAAGCATCTCACCGCGGGCCATCTTTCCTATCTGGCTGTTGTCCTGAGAAACATATTTATTTTCCGTGAACAGGAAATGGTCATCTCCACCGAAGGATGGCAGAGGGAGGGCTCTTTCTTCATGCTCGCCATCGCCAACGGGTCGCGATATGGCGGAGGTTTTCAGGTAGCCCCCCGGGCAGAGATTGATGACCAGTTCCTGGATCTGGTCCTGATCAGGCCCATCGGTCTATGGAAACGTTTCCGGTATCTGCCCCTGATCAAAAAGGGAGAGCATCTTCATCTTCCATTTATTGAATCGCACCGGTTAAGGAAAATAACCATACAATCCCCCGTGATCCTGCCGGCCCACCTGGATGGAGAATTGATGGAGTCGGACAGATTTGAAATTGGGTTGTCGGCCCATCCCTTCCTATTTGTTTGCTGAGTTTTTATTGAAAACTTCCTTTCCATTAACAATGGTCCTCAACACTTCTGTCTCACGGATTTTTTCCGGTTCAAGGGTCAGCAGGTCTTTGGATAAGACAACAAAATCTGCCAGCATTCCTGCCTTGAGCCTTCCCAGTCTGCTTTCCTGGAAACCGGCAAAGGCATTGTTGGCCGTATAGCACCCAAGTGCCTGTTCTGCGGTTATTTTTTGGTTTGGGAACCACCCGCCCGGATTTTTGTCATCCAGCGTCCTTCTGGTTACAGCCGCGTATATCCCTGCAATAGGATCAAGGGGAGCTACCGTCCAGTCTGATCCAAAGGTCAGGTTGGCTCCTGCATCCAACAGGCTTTTGAAAGCATAGGTACCCAGCAACCGTGCGCTGTCCAGGCGTTTATAGGCCCATTTTCCGTCATCGATGGCATGGTAGGGTTGCATCGAAGGAATAACATGTTGCTGGGCGAATCGCCCAATGGCCTGCCCTGTCAGGTGCTGGGCATGTTCCACCCGGGACCTCCTGTCTCTTTGGCCATTCTTTTGTTCAGCTTGCCGGTAGACATCCAGGATCCAGTCATTGGCGCGGTCACCGATGGCGTGGCAGGCAACCTGGAGGCCTGCCGAGTCCGCTGAAAGCACCCAATTGCGCAGCAAAGCCGTATCGGTGACCTGGAGCCCGGTGGATTGCGGGGCATCCAGGTAAGGGCGGTAAAACCAGGCGGTGGTTGAACCAAGAGATCCATCTACAAATCCTTTCAGACCACCCCAGCGCAACCTGTCATTTCCCCTGCCATGGGTTTTAACGAAGGAATCAAGTTTTGACCAGCCGCCGATGGGAACGAATGAGTAGATCCTGATGTCGAGCTGGTTTTTCGCATATGCCCTCAGGTAAGTGGAGAGGTCCGTCCATCCCCCCATGGAACTCATGTCGTGAACCTGGGTAAGACCGTGCGAAAGGGCATGAAGCGTTGCACGCTGCAAGGCTTCATCCAATTCAACTTCGGAGAGAGGAGGCATGACTTTATAGATGAGTTCCTTGGCCTCGTCCTTAAGTACTCCAGTTGGCTCACCGGTTCTGGGATCCTTTACAATCACCCCCCCGGAAGGGTTAGGGGTGTTTTTGTTAATCCCGGCGAGTGTTAAGGCAGCGGAATTGGCCAGACCCATGTGTCCATCATAGCGGTCAATAAAAACGGGATGCTGACCCGAAACGCTGTCGATCCATTCTTTGCGGGGCAATTCTCCGCCCCAGGCCTCATGGTCCCAGTCTCCCCCCTTTATCCATCGGCTACCAGTAACCGAAGAAATATATTGCTTCAGGATGGATATGAATTCCTCCCGGGATTTTGCCGGCCTGCAGTCTACACTTGCCAGTTTGACTCCTCCGTCGAGGAAATGAGTATGGTTGTCGATAAATCCGGGAACTACCATACTTCCGTTCAGGTCTATGATCCGGGTCTGATTACCCTGGTAAGGTTGGTAGTCCAGGCCAACAAAAAGGATAGTGCTGTCTTTTATGGCGATGGCCGTAGCCCGGGGATTGGCTGAATCACCGGTCCATATTTTGGCATTGATATAAATCAGGTCAGCATCCTGGTGATGGGTACAGGAAATCATGCCGCAGAGAAGCAGCGGCAGGAAGAGGATTTTGTTCATGATCTCAGGTTGTTTTGTAAGATGCAACAGGAAAAAGCCTCCTGTCAGCGGGCATTATTTTTTTGTTTGATTAAAAGGGCTTCCAGTTGGCTGTCGCGCTTGTAAATGTCATCCCTGAAATTCAGTTTACCCTGCCTGTCCACCCAGGCCGTAAGATAAGCTATATAAACCGGTACGGGAGTTTTAAGTGTCA
>Ga0318562_10000197_pt1 | contig 28930 bp, 26 predicted proteins | sample GRESIP066b5f18_FD_203688 | JGI IMG/M metagenome (GOLD analysis project Ga0318562, IMG submission 203688) | Tropical soil microbial communities from Luquillo Experimental Forest, Puerto Rico - GRE.SIPMG.066b5f18 | ecosystem: Environmental > Terrestrial > Soil > Tropical forest > Bulk soil... | reverse complement strand
TCTCATCAACGGAAATGGCAATTTTGCCGGAAGTTTCCAGACGCCTTCCGGACTGGTTGTAGGCAACTCCACCCGGATGCGCATAGTCGCTGAAGAGGCAACCGACCCGACAACTGTACTGCCTTGCGGATCTTACGGCAATGGGGAAACGCAGGATTATTCCGTCCAATTTGTTTCGCCGTCCAATGATGTAGGGGTTATCCAGCTTGTGGATCCCACTGGGTCTGCCTGCGTGAGTGATTCACAAAGGATAACGTTGCGGATCAAGAATTTTGGTTCTGCTGCTCAAACTAACATTCCGGTTAGTGTAAACATCCTGAATGGCGCAACGCTGGTCAGCAGCCTTGGCGCCATCTGCGCCGACACGATCCCGGCCTTTGGAGATGTGGTTTATACACTGCAAACTCCTTTCGCCACCGTTGCGGGCAATACCTATACAGTGGTTAGCAGAACAGCGCTGGCATCTGACCAGGATACCGCCAACGATCAGAATTCCTCTGCCATCGTGATTACCAGCAATGCCAATTCAACCTCAGGGTCGGCCAAGATCTGCAGCACGTCCCCGGCACAGGTTATTCTGAAGGCCAGTTCCAGTGATCCTAATGATGTGGCGGTTTGGTATGACAGCAAGAATGCGACCACCCCCATCGCCACAGGCAACACCGCCTCTACAAACATCATACCCTCCAACAACACCTATTACCTGGCACTGAATGATATCCATGGGACGGTGGGCCCTCGGAATAAAATGGTATACAGCAGTGGAGGGTACAATGCCTTCAGCGGAAACTTTGTCGCGTTCAACAGCTCTGTTCCTCTTACCCTTCAATATGCAAGGCTTTATATTGGTACGGCAGGCACCATTACCTTTACTGTCGCCGACACAATTGATTTCAATCCCAAGACAGGCGGATACAGCTATTTTCCCATTTCGAGCAATACCCTAAATGTGTACCCGACGACACCTACACCACCTACCCTTGGGTCCAACATCAACAATCCTCTGGATACGGGCGCTATTTATTTCCTCAATCTTCCCATTCCCACGCCGGGCAATCATGTCATCATCATCGATTGCGAAAACGGCGCTTCCATATTCAGGAACAACAACCTGACAACAAACCCTTATCCGATAGGGATCCCGGGTGTATTCGTGATCACAGGCAACAGCGCCGTGGATCAGAGCAACCCGGCTGACTCAACTTTTTACCACAAATACTATTATTTCTTTTATGACATGTCGGTGCAACTGACCAACTGCCCAAGCCCGACAAGAGTTCCGGTAGTTGCTTCCAGTCCAACCGCACCCGTGATTACCATCAGCGACGACGTGCTAAGCAGCAATATTGCTTCGGGTAACCAGTGGTATCTGAATGATTCTGCCATCGCGGGGGCAACAGGTCAAACCTATACCGCCCTGCGGGATGGATTGTACTATTCCATCGTAGGTGATACCAGCGGTTGTTCTATCCAGTCAAACCCGATTATTGTTGCCAAGGGAAATGATATTGCCTGGGTGGTATGGCCCATACCCAGCAACAACGGAATATTTACTTACAGCTTCTACCTGCAGCAGTCTCAGGATGTTTCTATGGTACTGGTAAATACACTTGGTCAGCGCCTGTACACCAGCAGCTACCAGAGTGTTTCCGGAGCTGTCAATGGAAGCATTTATATGCCGGGCCTGGCCAGGGGAGTTTACTTCCTGAAACTGCAGACCGGGGGGAAAACATATTTGAAAAAGCTGCTGGTGAATTGATCAGTAGCCAGACCTGCGTCAAACGCGAGTGTGCGGACATGCTGATCAATTTCATTTATGGCCAAGAAAATTTCCAGATTCATCGTTTGGAAATGAAAAAAATAATATATTAGCTGATTCGATCGCTTGCCATCAACGGCAACCTCAGGAGCGGATTTTAGAAATCCGCTCTTCTTTTTTTCCGGTTTCCCGGAAGCAGAAACGATTTTTGTTTTTTTGCCTTATTATTTTATCGCTACCTTAAATTAAAATATTCTTTCATGTTGCAACCCTGGCAAACGGGCAAGGTTATCCGAATTGAACAGGAGACAGAGAATACCCGCAGGTTTTGGATCCAGCTGCCCGCTGTCGGGTCCTTCCCGTTCAAGCCTGGCCAGTTTGTGACCCTTGACCTCCCCATCCATGAAAAGCCGGCCAGGCGACTGAGAAGCTACTCGATCGCATCCTGGCCTGACGAGAGCAATGTGTTTGAACTGGTCATTGTCCTGCTGGAGGGTGGAGCTGGCACAGAATATTTATTCAACAAAGTTGGGGTAGGAAGTGAACTGACCCTGCGCGGGCCACTAGGTGTGTTCCTGTTACCGGAAAGGATTGACAAGGATCTTTTCTTCATTTGCACGGGTACAGGCGTAGCACCTTTCCGGTCTATGGCCCATCATATTCTGACCTGGGGTATCCCCCACCAGGATATCTTTCTGATCTTTGGGTGCCGGAAATTTTCGGATCTGCTGTATGGGGATGAATTGAAATCTCTCCAAACCCGGTTGAACGGCTTCCATTATATTCCTACTTTCTCCAGGGAAAATCCTGATCCCTCACCTGTTGAGCCTTACCGTACCGGGTATGTACACCCTATATACGAGGAATTATGCCGCAACAATATCAGGCCGGGCGGCCCTGATGAAAAGCCTCAGCTAAAGCCGGCGGCATTCTACCTGTGTGGATGGAAAAATATGATTGATGAAGCCAAACAGCGGATTCAGGCCCTGGGATATGAAAGGAAATCAATTCACCAGGAATTGTACGGCTGACCAGTCATTTGCTGGCAACTGACTGCTGAAGCAGATTCTCCTTGGTCAGCAGCTTCTTACGCAGGGAAATATCGGGAGCCTTCTGATTTTCTTCCTGTTCCTCCTTCAGGGCCGTTTTCATCGCAATGACGGGGCTTTGAATGTCCTGCAACATCGACTCCATGCAGGTATTCTCTTTTTCAAGATTGAGGATTTCTGCATAATTGTTCAGAATTTCCCTTTCGAGCTCTTCGATTTTTGTCCGGTATTTAAGAAGCTGCCTGTACCGCAGGCTAAATCCGGCCAAAGCAGCAAAAAATACCAGCAATCCTAGAACAACGATGTTAATGGAAAACTCAATCGCAAACATTGTAAATCAATTAAAGTTAAAATTTGAAAAGTATAACGACTTTTCATAAGGTAGATACTTTTGCGGCGGGTTTTCATGGAAGTCAGGTTATGACCCTTGGAGATGACATTCCGGCATTAACTAAACAAATGTAAGGCAGAACTTTGAATTAAGCTATAAAATTTGTTTTTCCACAATTTCCTTCACTTTTTGAGCAGGTATTCGCTCCTGTAACATGGTATCCCGGTAACGAATAGTCACCGTTTGATCTTCTTTTGTCTGATGATCAATAGTAACACAAAATGGGGTTCCGATTGCGTCCATCCTGCGGTACCTCTTTCCTATCGCATCTTTTTCTTCGTAAAAGCATCGGAACCGCGGCTTACAGTCATCCATGATTGACCGGGCAATCTCGGGCAACCCGTCCTTTTTCACCAGGGGCAATACGGCCAGTTTAACGGGTGCCAGTTTTGGTGGAATTTTCAACAGGACCCGACTGTCCTGCTTTTCTGCAGTGCTCAGGTCTTCCACCATATATGCATGACTTATGATCAGCAGGAAGGTACGGTCAAGACCAATCGAGGTCTCGATCACATAAGGTACATAATTTTGATTTATTTCCGAATCAAAATACTGGATTTTCTTGCCGCTGAACTTCTGGTGCTGGCTAAGGTCATAGTCAGTCCTGGAATGAATTCCTTCTATTTCTTTAAACCCGAATGGGAATTCGTATTCGATGTCTACGGCATTGTCTGCATAAAATGCTGGTTTGGAATGTACATGCCACCGGTATTTTTCCTGGGGGATGCCCAGGCTCAGATGCCATTTCATTCGCTCCTCGCGCCAATATTCATACCACTCCTTCTGGGTTCCGGGTCTGACAAAAAACTGCATCTCCATTTGCTCAAATTCGCGCATGCGGAAGATAAATTGCCGGGCAACGATCTCATTACGGAATGCCTTCCCGACCTGAGCGATACCAAAGGGGATCTTCATCCTCCCCGTCTTTTGAACATTCAGGAAATTCACAAAAATGCCCTGGGCCGTTTCAGGCCTCAGGTAGATTTCACCGGCCTCTTCGGCAACACTTCCCAGTTGCGTGGAGAACATGAGATTGAACTGCCGGACATCAGTCCAGTTGGCGGTTCCGCTGACAGCGCACCTGATCTTGTTGGCTTCAATCAGTTTTTTGAGGCCTTCAAAATCATTGGCAGCCAGCAGAGAATCCATTATCTCCAGTACTGTCTTTGCCTTTTCAGCCTCGCCCCTGGCCTCCAGCTCTTCGGCATACCCTTCAATAAGGTGATCCACTCTGTATCTTTTCTTGCTGTCCTTATTGTCGATCATAGGATCACTGAAATTGTCCACATGCCCTGATGCTTTCCAGGTCGTTGGATGCATAAATATCGCCGCGTCAATACCGACTATGTTCTCATGCAGCTGCGTCATACTCTTCCACCAGTAGTCCCTGATATTTTTCTTCAGTTCGCTGCCCCATTGGCCATAATCATAAACAGCACTTAAACCTTCATAGATCTCACTGGAAGGAAAAATAAATCCATATTCCTTGCAGTGTGCGATGATCTCCTGAAATCTCCTGTTGTCGTTTGCCATAGTGGGGGCAAAGATAGCGGTTGAAGGGATTTGAACAAAGCAGGAAGAGCATCCTCTCCAGCAGGTTGTTCTGGTATGGAAGACATCCATTATTTTTGTCAACTACCATACCTCCTCTATGGCGCAAGGCATCGAATTCAAAAAGAAGAATCCATCCTTACTGGAAAAGTTTGGCACTTATTATCTCAGTGCATTTAAAAAGCGTGAACTTTCACACCACGTATTTGATTTCAGTGATGCAGAACTTTCCAGAAAGGTCAATGCGATAACGGCAAAGGGCATCGTACTTTCTGCCCTGGTCGGATTGATCTGCGTGTGGCCGACGGTTTATATTGGTCTCCTTCATCAGAACGATCCCTTGATCATTTACCTGATCTGGGTAGGGGTCGTCACCCTCGTTTCCGTCGTGATTGAACTGTACCTGCTGTTCATCATTGCCTTAAAAACCGTTCACAGCGTCAGTGAACTGATCAATATGCATGCAAGCACCAAGGACTTTCTCAAGAGCGGTCCTTTCAGCATCATCAGCATACTTTCACGAACCGCCCTGGAGTTGCCGGATCCGGAACTGACCATCCTCGGAATTGACCCATTTGAAAAAGTATCCAAAAAGAATCTGCTCATCCTCAGCCTGCTTTACAAGCTGAAAATCATCCTGACCAATCTGTCCGGTAAATTCCTGCTTAAGATGTTCTTTGGAAAGGCGATTGCCGGTATTTCCATCAATTATATTGCCCTGCCGGTGGAATGTTTCTGGAATGGCATGGTACTTTACCGGGTTGTAAAGGAAGCAAGACTGCGCATGTTTGGGTTCGCCTTGTGCAATCATATCGCGGACCAGGTGATTCACGACCGGTTGTTAAACCAGCTTTCGACAGGGGCCAGGATAGGATGCCTGCGGGCCATCGGGAATGCCGTTGTCCTCGGCAGGCAGTATCATCCCAACATGATACTCCTGATGATGCGATTTGAGCACCTGACCCATATTTACAAGGAACACAAATTCGACAACTGGGATCTCTTTCTGGATACCCTGCATCATGTCAATGAAAAGGAAAGAAACTTTCTGCTGGATCTCTTTACGGTGGCTATTGCCTTTGACGGGAAAATCTCCAATCTGGAAGCGGAAAAGCTACAGGATGCCTACGGGCCGGCCTACCCTCTTTACCGGCCAAGGCTGCTGGAACTGACCAGGCATCTGCGGGCAGGCCGGTTACACGCGGCTGCGGAACTCTGCATCCTTGATTTCAACCCGGGATAAAATCCGGTTATCGCAATTTCTCGTTTCCCCGGTGCCGGTTTTTGTCGCGGGACTGTTTTTTATCAAGGTTGCGCTGTAGGGCGTTTGTCAGGTCAATACCGGTCTGGTTGGCCAGGCAAAGAATTACCCACAATACATCCGCCAGTTCGTCGGCCAGGTTCATTTCCTTTTCCGTTTCCTTAAAGGACTGGTCTCCATACATACGGCTGATCAGCCTGGCCACCTCGCCCACTTCTTCGGTGAGGATAGCCATATTGGTCAGTTCACTGAAGTAACGCACGCCGGTCGTCCGGATCCACTGGTCGACCGCAAGTTGCGCTTCGCGAAAGGTCATTTCTTTATTGTCCATACCATAATTTGTTGTTCAGGACAGCCGCCCGGTTGACGGGTTTGCCAAGAAGTCTGTCAGCTTTCCTACCAGGAACGTTCTGGCATATCCGCTGATAAGCACACGGTCTTCTCTCCACTCGCAATCCAGATATCCCTTCCTTGCCGATAACTGCCGGGCTGACAATACCTGTTTGTTCAGCCTGGCGGACCAATAAGGAGTCATGATGGCATGGGCCGATCCGGTTACCGGGTCTTCATTTATTCCCGAACGTGGATAAAAACAACGGGATACAAAGTCACAGCTATCGCCCGGGGCAGTGGCAATCAGTCCGCGGGCAGGTACCTTTGCCAGCAGGTCAAAATCAGGATGAAGCTGCTCGATGTCTGACTGGTTTTCGAAGACAGCCAGATAGTCGAGTGGCGATAGGTAAAGGGCAGCGGGGATTTGGCGAAGACATGATTCAAGGAAATCAGAAGACTGGATCCCTGTGGACTGCACGGCTGGAAAGTCCAGTGTTATTTTGCCATTCATTTGCCCGGTTACTTCCAGGGTTCCGCCTTTCGAATATAATCGGACTGTTTTGCCGGTTAATTTCAGGTGGTTAAAGAAAACATGCCCGCAGGCAAGCGTCGCGTGACCACACAATTCAGCCTCCCGGGTGGGCGTAAACCAGCGAATGGCATATCCGTCCCCATAAGGTAGGAAAAAGGCGGTATCTGAGAGGTTCAACTGGGAGGCAACCGCCTGCATGTCGTCATCGCCTGGCCAGGCGTCAAGGGGTACTACTGCAGCAGGATTGCCTCCAAACCTCTCTTCGGTAAATGCATTGACTATATATACATCCATCGGTGCATGGATTGAATTGCCATCGGTCCCTGCCGGACGGGGGGTTTCTACTGGCGGTCCCTGCTGTCTATAAGGATCGTAACGGGTCCGTCGTTAAGCAATAGCAGCTTCATATCGGCCCCAAAAACACCCGTTTGGACCGGCTTGCCCAGGTCAGCACGGAGTTGATCAACCATTTTTTCATAAAGCGGAATGGCGGTTGCTGGTTTACTGGCCCGGATATACGAGGGCCGGTTTCCCTTTTTCGTGGATGCATACAGCGTAAACTGGCTCACAACAAGAATATCACCCCCAACTTCCCTGCAGGAAATATTCATGACAGCTTTCTCATCATTAAAAATCCTCATGTTGACGATCTTTCCGCTAAGCCATTCGATGTCTTCCGGTTTATCATCATCCTCCACGCCCAAAAGAACAAGAAGGCCGGTGCCTATGGCCGATTTTATTTGTCCATCAATGGTGACACTGGCCTGGCTAACGCGTTGTATGACGGCTCTCATTTTTTATATAACTAAGGATCCCAGAGTCAGGCCTGTTCTCACCCGCATGATTGGACAAGAAGTCCCGCTTCCTGAAAAAGACAAGGATTATTTTTATTTTTATGCAATGAAGATAGATGTTTCCGAAGAAATCATTTTTAAGACCGCCCGCAGCAGTGGAAAGGGAGGTCAAAATGTGAACAAGGTGGAAACGATGGTGGAAGGAAATTTTCAGGTAATGAATTCCAACCTCCTGACCGAAATGCAAAAAAATTTGGTCCTGAAGAAACTGGCCAACAGGATAAATACGTCCGGATTCCTTCAGGTCAGATCCCAGGTCCACCGGTCCCAGTGGAGCAATAAGCAGGAAGTGATCCTAAAGGTGAATGACCTGCTGGACGGGGCGCTCCGGAAAGAAAAAAAGCGGATTGCCACAAAACCTACCGCCGCCTCGAAGGAAAAAAGGATAGATACAAAAAAGAAAAAAGCCCGGGTTAAGGAAGACAGGCAGAAAATCAGGCTCCAGGGCGGATAGAAAGAATCGCGGCCTGCTTGATTATCCGGGGTAAAGCCTTCCTGTCTCATACCAGGGTGACCGGGAGGGGTTGGGCCATATCCAGGGTTGCGGGTAGCCGGTAAAACCCGGGAAGTCAGCTAAAAACAAGGAAAAGGAGCGTCCCGTACAAAATAATCGAAGCAAAAAAAAGAAAGCGGTAAATCCTGCTGGAATCCATTTTATATTTTTTTTCATTGTCTGCATCTCTTTACTTTTCTCCCTCTACCACCCCCGTATTTACGCTGCACTTTTTGGCTCGTCCTGCTGCGGGTTTTCCCGTCAAAACAGGTCAGCAGGCCTCCGCAGAGACCTGCTTCCTGTTCTTCCTGAAAAGGAAGGTTATGTAAATGGGTCCGTCCTGTTTGAAAATAAAGAGGGATTACCCCCTGTTTTTGCGTAAGGGTCAGGACTGAAGGCAGATGTTTTGAATGGTCTGCGAATAGTGTCCAACTGACTGGCTGTCCAAGATTGCTTTGTCAACTGCCGCAAGGATGATATTTCCGCACGGACTGGTTGTTCCGACGGTGGGTATCGAATATGGGTTGCCCGGACTGGGAGCCGTATTGCTTGTACCACCAGCCACAAGACCTGTGAAGCTGCTGGTAAGAGAATATGAGGCTATGTATATATCATAGACGTAATAATTGCCCGTGATGGTATCACCTTTTTTATAATAAGTGCAATTTCCTCCATCGTTCACGGTCAGGTTGATAACCGGAGAGGTATTGTCCATCTGGATCCGTTTGACAAATAAACCTGCGACGGTGAAAATTTCAAGGCTCAGTTCCAACAGATCATCCGTACCGGGCGACCATCTTGCCAGCACATTGTCTGTGTTTTTGTCGAAGGTCTGGTAATCATAATAGAAATTGATGTCCGGAACCACGGTGGTATACTGTACGAACGGTGGCCCGGGGAGAAATCCTACCAGTACCAGGTCATTGCCGATATAATAGAATGACCCGTCCGACAGGTTGTTAACCCCGATTCTGTATTTGTAGCCCGGGAATGAGGGACCCTGTATAACCACAATTCCGCCGAAGGGGCCTCCGTCCGCAACAGCGACCTGGTTGAGCGCAAATTTTGCACCCGGGGTGGTGAGGCCTGTTGTATCATCGATATGGTCAACCGGAATTCCTCCCAGTATATTGAAAATGGGTTCGACTTGTCCAGGTAGAATGACGTCACCGGGTCTTACCTGAATATAGGTATCCAGCCTGTTACCCCAGGTTTCAAGCAGATCGGGGTCAGTGGTGGACGGTGGAGTACTCCAGGAAAGGACCGCCCTCATTTTGACTACATAGGGATTTGCGCATTTCTTCCGGTAATAGGTAAAGTCAAAAGGAAGGATCCCCGCATAACACAGTCCATCGGAGGGCAAATCGTTAAAATCATGCACATTCACCGAGGTGGTACCCAGATAATCCCAGTTGCAGTCATTGTTCCAGTCAGCCCAGAAAGCGATGTACTCGGAGCTTCCCGCCGTGCACAGGTCACCGGAATACCCGGATTTTCTCTTTACTCTGAAACTCGCCACCAGATTTTCCTGGTTATAATCCAGGCCAGCTGATTCCAGAATTTCATAGCTGGTATCCGCGTTTGTTTTTTCAATGATCCCGATGGTATCCTGCCAGTTCAGTCCCAGCGCTTGCCAGGTCTCCACACTCTTGGTAATGGTCAGGGGGTCTGTCCCCAGGATTTCCTGGAAAAACCCTGTTCCAAATCTGGCCGGGTTTACCTCTGATTCCTGGCCGGAATATAGCTTGGACAGGGCGCCAATATCCAGGGAAGGAGGATTCATTTTGCCGGACAGATTCTGCAAAAGCTGACTGCCCCCAGGAACCAGACTGGTAACCTGCTTCAGGGACAGATGAGGATTCACTGCCGCAATCGTTAATATTTTGTCCAGCAGAGACTCATCCGCAAATTGGGCCAGCAGGAATAGCAAGGGGCTTATCTGGATATGGCAGTCCATTGTATTCCCCCAGATGGGCGGGAAGGTGGGGTCGTTGGCTGTTGGAATGTTGTTCCAGGACAAGATCGCCCTGGCTTTTGGAAGGATGTGGGTACTGCAAAAGGCTTTTTGAGGATCTATGTGCAGCGTGGCCACGTAGCTCAGGGGTTTCTCATTTTCATTGACGCAGTCCTTGCCGGTAGGAATATCGTGCACATTGATTCCGGTATAACCCTGGTCCACCCAGCCCGAGCCGTAATCCAGGTAGAAACGGACATATTCATACGAACCATCCAAACACAGACTGCCGGAATATCCGGAGGATTGCTTGAGCTGGATGTCCGCCTCGAGGTTTTGAGTGGCGGGATTGTAGCTTACCGTAGTCACCTGCTCGTAGAAAACGTTGGCGGCAATTTTTATGACCGGCTTGAACTCGCTTTTTTTCAGGTTTCCAAAATAGTTGGGATTTGACAACAACAGTTCATGGAATTGTACCCTCTCGTGGTGGTACTCCAGTTTTTGATTTTCAGATTTCTTTTCCATAATGAATGATTTGGGTGACAGAAGGATTTTGACTGAACATGCCGGATGGGTTCATTTCCCTTAGGGGCAGAACAGGAGAGTCGCCTTCAGGGAAAGACAGAAGGTAGACCGGCAACAGGGGGCGAGTGAACATTCCACTGGCCTGAATACGCCGGAAGAAATCTTATGGGAGACAGCTTTGGGCGAGAGCAGGGAAGACCTCTTACGGCGGGTTGTTGGTGCATTCAGATAAAATTTAAAGACAAATTCAGCTGATTGCTACATCATATGCCATAACAGTGAGGGAGAAACAGGAGGGTAGAGGAAAAATACTTACCAGGGTCCGTGATCTCACAATCCTTACAAATTTCCTCTCTTCCTGAAATGATTTCAAGAGCGGTAATACTGAATCGACACAGGTATTAGTACGCATTTTTTTCGTGACTAATACCTGCTTATTTTTTATGAACTAGATTTTATTTTGTCTCTGAATAGGATCATATTTCAAAGAGGTTGTTATGCAAACGATATTGGTTCCGTTTCGTTTTCTTTTTATTTCCAACGATCCTGGTGGGGGGAAACGGATGCAGGGGAGAAACAAACCCGGGAGCCATACCTGTGAATGAAGACAGTGTACGGGATCATATCTTTCCCATCCAGGCTGCCATTGCCCTGACGAGCCATTTCAGCATGGCCAGGGACAGTTTCGACAGACAGATTCCCGTGCTTGAGTCAGGAATAAGCATGGGACAGGCAGAGGCCCTTAAGCGCGATGCCATAGCTGTTCTGCTGAATCAGAGAGACAGTCTGGGCAGGGAGGCATCCGGGATCCGGATTTATTATGGCCCGGACCGAAACAGACAGATCAGAATGGTTTTGGTCCCCAATGACAACGCGGGGAACGACATCATACATGAGCTGATTGGCAATAAGACTGTCCTGGTTCCCAGGATTTCGCGGGCAAGCGCCTTCAGCGGAAACGGGCAGACCAATGAAAACGGGCACCGCTGCCCCGCCATATGCGATAACGGAACCAGCGGTCTTGGTGGCGGCGGCCAATAAACATTATTTCAATTTCAGTTCAAGGATATGAAAGCAGTCTTAGCTTTTATCATCAGTCAATCCATCCTCTTTCCCATCATCATCGGATTTGTGCGGTTCCGGACGATAAAAACTGATTACCAGCCATTGTTCTGGAGTCTGGTATTTGGCTTTCTCGCGGAAATCATCAGCTTCAACCTCATTCACTTCTACCACGCCGGCAACACGGTACCCACCAATATTTTTGTGCTTGGCCAGTGGCTGCTGCTATGTTATCAATTCCAGGTCTGGGGTTTTCTAAGAAAACAAAAAGGGTCGCTGCTGATTCTGACCATTGTACCCGTCCTGGTTTGGTTTTCAGAAAATATTTTTTTCGGAAAAATTGGAGTGTTCAGTCCCTATTTCCGGTTGTTGTATGCCTTTCTGATTACCCTGATGAGCATAACCGAAATCAATTTCTGCATTACCCACGATCACAGCAACCTGCTGAAGAACCCGACCTTTATCCTATGCATCGGCCTTATCCTTTTTTTTGTATACCAGATGCTGTACGAGTGGAGCTACCAGATGAGCATCATGCACGAACCGAGCCAGTTCACCCAGATGATCAATGCTTCTTTTGCCTATATCAATGCGCTTACCAACATCATTTTTGGAATAGCCTTCCTGGTTATCCCGGGTAAAAACCAATATAGGTTTGAAATTTAACTACAATGTATAATTGAAAATTATCGATTGAATGAAAGACCAGATCATTTACATAACCGTCATTTTTTCAGTGCTGATCACTATAGTCATCATCTATTTTTTTGCATCGATCATCAGGTATCACCGACGTTATATGAGACTTCAGAGGGAAAGAATCCTGGCCGAAATAACCATCCAGGAAAATGAACGGAAGAGGATAGCAACGGACCTGCACGACAGCCTGGGTCCTCTCCTGTCGGCTGTAAAATTGAACATCAACAGTATCGATATCCGCCAGGAGGACAGGGACCTGCTGGACAGAGCAGGGAAAACAATAGATGAGATTATTGGCAGCATGCGCCAGATATCCTACGACCTTCTACCTAATACACTCGAATTGAAGGGGCTGACAGAGGCTGTCCGGGATTTAATCAGTCATATTGGGGAGCGCGGGGAGATCAATATCCAGCTATATGTTGTGAAGGATATCCCGGTCCCCAGACACAAGGAGATCCATATTTTCCGGATGATCCAGGAAATCATCCACAATACCATTAAACATTCCCAGGCCAAGAATCTCCAGATCGGGTTGAGTGTGGAAGACAATTTTCTGCTGCTGCGGGCCAAGGACGATGGAAAAGGATTCGACTGGGAAAGGGAGAAGGAGAACTCAAAAGGACTGGGCCTGAAGAGCCTGGCAAGCCGCTGCGAAGTGCTCAAAGGGATTCTTTCGCTGGAGTCCAAACCAGGGTTTGGAACGAATTATTTTGTAAAAATTCCAATGGTTTAAATTATCTTTAAAGCCAGTTTTTCATGAAGAAAACCCCGATATGGCCAGGCAGGCCAAATCTATTGCGTAAACTTCTTCCCGTAGTTTAACATCCTGGCCTTAAGGCTCTCTACTGGCAATTGTCACAAAACAGATTGATTTAAGTGAAGTATTCGATCAGCCTGGTCATTGCAGATGACCATGAAATATTCCGTGACGGACTGTCCTTGATGCTAGCCAAACAGGAGGGGCTGCTGTTGCTCGGCCAGGCTGAAAACGGCAAGGAATTGCAAGAACTGGTATGTGAGAAACATCCGGACATTGTTATTACGGACATCAAGATGCCGGTAATGGGGGGAATTGAAGCAACCAGATTACTGCTTCAAAAATTTCCGGGTCTCAAGATCATAGCCCTGTCAATGTTTGACGAAGAGAACCTGATTATCGACATGCTCGAAGCAGGTGCCAAGGGTTACCTGCTTAAAAACGCTGACAAGAAAGAAATCCTGGAGGCCATCGACGCAGTGTACGGGGACAATACCTTTTATTGCAGGCATACTTCTGCCCGCCTTGCCTCGATGATCGTCAAGAGCAGATTTGGCCCTTTAAAGAAAAAAAAGGAACTGTTGTTCTCCGACCGGGAAAAGGAAATCATCTCACTTATCTGCAAGCAGATGACAGCCCAGCAGATCGGGGACAGGCTCTTCCTGAGCAAGCGCACAGTGGAAGGATACCGGACTAAAATCATGGAAAAAATGGATGTGAGGAATACCGTGGGTGTTGTCATTTTCGCGCTGAAAAACAGCCTGATCAGGGAGGAAGAGATTCTGTGATCTTCCGGTGTGGAAGCCGCCTCATACCGGGAGCCGCTTACCAAAATAAATTACGCCGTCTTTCTGACTTTTCCGACTTTCGGTCTTCGGGATTATTTTTGTCATTAAACCCAGAGGCTTGAGCAGCATAAAAAAATTAGCGGGAGAAACAGTTTGGTACGGCGCCAGTTCGATTTTTGCGAGACTTCTTAACTATCTTCTCACCCCTTATCTCACCTATAAACTTTCAGGATCCGACTATGGTGAAATGAGCCTTGTTTATGCAGCCATTCCTTTTCTGAATACAATCTTTCTCTATGGTATGGAAACGGCTTATTTCCGGTTCATCCAGAAGGATGAGCACCGGGACCGTATCTATTCTACCGCTTCCATTTCCATTTTCACGACCACCCTTATGCTTACCGGTTTCATGCTTCTTTTCAACAGGCCGCTGGCTGCGTTTATCAGTATACGGGAGCATCCGGAATACGTCAGCATGGGTGCCTTTATCATCGCACTGGACGCTTTGTCAGCCCTGCCCTTTGCCAAGCTCAGGCAGGAAGGCCGGCCGAGAAAGTTTGCCGCCATCAGGGTCAGCGGCATCCTGTTGAATATCGGTATCGTATATTTCTTTTTGTCAGTGTGCCCCACAATCCTGCAAAAAAATCCGAACAGTGCGATCCGGTTGTTTTATAACAAGGAATTTGGTGTGGGATACATCCTGGTGGCAAATCTGGCTCAGTCTCTTTTCCAGCTCATTGTGCTTCGGAAGGAAATGCTGGGGATCAGGTGGTCTTTTGATTTTAGGTTGTGGAAGGAGGTCATGATCTACTCATTACCGATTACCATTGCCGGTTTTGCCGGCGTGATCAATGAAACTTTCGACCGGATTATGCTCGGCTGGTGGAGCCCTGCTGCAACAGAGAAGGCCGCACATTTCGAAGTGGGCACCTACAGTGCCTGCTACAAGCTCTCCATACTGATTTCCCTGTTCGTCCAGGCCTTCCGGATGGGGGCAGAGCCATTTTTTTTCCGCCAGTCCAGGCAGGAGGACGCACCCAGGACCTATGCCCGGGTCATGAAATTCTTTGTTATCACTATTTCCGTGATGTTCCTGATAGTGGCCCTCTACCTGGATATCTGGAAACATTTTATCCAGAACAGGAAGATGTGGACCGGCCTGAAGGTGGTACCCATCCTGCTTTTTGCCAATATGTTCCTGGGTATTTACTACAACCTGTCCATATGGTATAAATTATCGCACAGAACATCCCCGGGAGCCTATATTACCCTGGTCGGAGCCGCAATTACCTTGCTGGTTAATTATTTTTTTATCCCACATTTCAGTTATATGGCCTGCGCCTGGGCGACTTTTCTTTGTTATGGAAGTATGATGCTGATCTCTTACCTGTGGGGACAAAAGGAGTATCCCATTCCCTACGCGACCAAAAAACTGCTCGCCTATATGATTATCGTGGCACTGCTTTATTTTCTCCACCAGGCCCTGACGGCGGTATGGACTTCAGGACTGTTCAGTTTTACCCTGGCGACGGTGATGACTGCGGGTTATACATTCTTCCTGCTGCAGGTGGAAAAAAAGGAGTTTCAAAAAATGCCGCTGATCAGTAAACTTGTTTAGGCGGGAAATGTCCCGACCCGGATTATTCAGGAACTTTTAGGTAATTTTTTATACATGCCAGGGGCCGGCCTCCTTTTTACAAAGCAAATAGTCAAACATATCCTGAAAGGGAATTTCGGCGTCCTTACTCAGGTTCACTACTATTCCCGATGGAAGGGGACCCTGCAACCTTTCCGGTCTGCCATCACTGACCGTTGTCCCTGGCTCAGCTTTCCCGCCATCGATTTTTTGGAAGGCCATCTGCCGGCACGGGCCAAGGTTTTTGAATATGGGGGTGGCGGATCGACCCTGTTTTTTCTGGCAAAAGGCGCCAGGGTGATCACAGTCGAGCATGATCAAGACTGGTTCAAGCGGTTACAAACAGCGATTCCTTCCGACAGCCTGGCCAGGTGGGAAGGACATCTGATAAAACCGGAACGGGCAGAAAATACAATGAAACTGGATAAATCAAGGCCAGAAGATTACTATTCGGGAAACAAGGACTTCAGGCGGGCGACCTTCAGGGACTACTGCAGGTTCATTACAGCGTTTGGGGATGAATATTTTGACCTGGTCCTTATAGACGGCCGGGCCAGGAGCTCCTGTCTCTATCACGCGGGTTCCAAGGTGAAGCCTGGTGGGTGGCTTGTTCTTGATAATGCCGAAAGACCCCATTACCTGGAGAACAACCTGCATATCGGGGAACCCATGTTCAGGCTGGTTCTTGATAAACTGGCGGCGGTTCCATACGATCCATTCTTTTCGAAAACCAGTATCTGGCAAAGAAAATAAACCTGCAAAAGCAATTGCTTTTAGACGCCTGCCGGGAGCCTAGTTCACAAACGGATTGTTCTTCTTTTCAAACCCGATCGTAGTCGGCTCACCATGGCCGGGATAAACGATGGTATCATCCGGTAATACGAACAATTTCTGCCTGATGCTCCCCATCAGCGTGTCAAAATCACCGCCGGGCAGATCGGTCCTTCCGATGCTCAGCCGGAAAAGGACATCCCCCCCGATGACAAAATGCTGTGCCTGGCAATAAAAACATATGCTACCGGGTGAGTGGCCGGGCGTAAAGAGAACCTTAAGTTCGTCGTCACCCAGCCGGACAATACTTCCTTCTTCAAGATAATTCGGATCACCCCGGTAATTTTCAAAAGGCATGTTCCACTGGAGCCCTGAGGCGGCGGCATGATCGAGGACAATCTTTTCCTTTGGATGGATGTGCAGCGTCAGATCATACCGATCATGAATAAATTTATTCCCGAACACATGATCGAGATGGCAGTGGGTATTTAACAAATATTTAGGTATCAGGTGATGGTCTTCCACAAAGGATTCCAGCGTTCTCCTTTCGTTGCCAAAATAACAGCCAGGATCAATGATGCAGCAAGCATCTTTTTCGTTAAATAATACGTATGTATTTTCCTGTACAGGACTGAATGTGAACGATTCAATCGAAAGCATATGATAACATTTTCATTTCAAAATGAATTTTCACGGAATGATGGATTGTTATAACTTTAAAATTTCAAAGAATCGTATGCAAGTTTATTCGAATAAGTTAAAGTCAAGGGATTTTTTTTTATTTTTTGCTTGTTTATTCTTTCTTCTCCATAAAAGTGCAGCCCAGGTCAGTACAGTAGAATTCGGTCAGAACCGTTTACAGTTCAAAAACTTCAAGTGGAAATATTACCAGACACCTAATTTCAACACTTATTTCAATCAGCATGGCCAGCCACTGGCCAAATACATTGCGCAGCTCGCTGAAAAGGAATTGCCGGCGATTGAACAGTTCGTGGAATATGGTTTGCAGCGCCGGGCCAATATTGTTATCTATAATAGCTTCAACGAAATGGAGCAATCCAACATCGGGCTCAACCTCAGCTGGCAGACCACCGGGGGGATTACCAAACTGGTTAATAACAAGATGATTGTCTATTATACAGACGATCACAACAATCTTCGCATACAGGTGCGGCAGGGTCTAGCCCGGATTCTGGTGGAAAATATTCTGTTTGGTGATGATCTTGGAGAATTTGCAGCCAACCAGACACTGCTGGATCTGCCGCAATGGTTAACCGACGGTTATATTGAATACGTGGCAGAAAACTGGAACACAGAAGAAGATGACCAGCTGAAATCGGCCATTCTTTCCGGCAGGTATACCAATTTTTACAATCTCGCCTTTGAAAAGCCCAATCTGGCCGGGCATGCATTCTGGTATTATTTTGCAAACAGGTACAAAAAGGAAAATGTTACCTATTTTCTGTACCTGGCAAGGGTATACCGCAATCTCAACAACGCATCGCTGCGCATATGCAAGAAGAAGTTCAAAGAGGTGCTGAACGATTTTATGACCGAACAGGATGAGAAATATCAGAAGGATATCCGCGGAAGGCGCAATGCCCCAAAGGGGACTGTTTCGGTGGTGGAGGATATCAGCGAGACCAGGGATTATTTTCATTTTTCCCCAAACCCTGCTCCGCGCAGTCAGACCTATGCCGTGGTAGAGTGGAAACATGGGATTTCCCGGGTGGTGCTCCATGAGAATTTTGTCAATTCAAAGGTTTTGCTGAAAACCGGTGTGCGGACCAATGAGAGGCAGACAGATCCCCACTACCCTCTGATCGCATGGGATCCGAAAGGTACCAGGCTGGCGGTCCTTTACTGGAAAACAGGGAAGATCAGGCTGTTTGTGTACGATATGGTGTCCAAGTACAAACGCGTGGTTGTGGATCTGCCCATGTTCGACCAGGTACAGGATATGAAATATATGCTGGACAACAACACCCTTCTGTTCAGCGCCGTTAAAAATGGTCAGTCGGATATATTTGTTTATCATATCGAAACACAGGTTGCCGACCAGATTACCAATGATATTTATGATGACCTGGATGCGAGCTATGTTTCCTTTCCCGGAAAGACCGGCATCATTTACTCCTCCAATCGCCCTTCTGCCGGGGCCCCGACCGGCGATTCGGTCATGCCATCCAATAACAGGTACAATATTTTCCTGGTCGACAACTGGAACAGAAGTGAATTCAAACAGATTTCCCAGCTCACCCATTTAAGATATGGAGATGCCCGCTACCCGGTCCAGTATAACAATTTTCACTTCACCTTTATCAGTGACCAGAACGGTATTGCTAACCGGTATGCCGGCTTTTTTACCACCAAGGGGGCAGGCATAGATACGGTTTACCGTATAGGAGATGAAGTTTTGCACAACCCCGATCCGAAGGAACTGGATTCGGTTATGAAGGCGATGAACAAGACCGAGCCGGATACCATGTTTGCCTTTTCCATCACCAATGATTCCGCATACGTTTTTGCGCTCACCAACTATCAGAGCGGCCTGAAGGAAACCAAGATAGCAGGTGACAATGGCCAGGTCAGCGAAGTCCGGCAGGAAGGTGATCTTAAATTCCTGTACAAATTAAAAGTAGACGAATCAGCACTTAAAAAAAGAAATGTAAATCCCCGCCTGACCGATTTCCGGAAGGAAACCATCACGAGTGAACAACTCGGAAGAGGCCAGGCAATCAAATTCCTGCAGAAACCCGGCTCTGACTCTGCAAAAAAACAGCAGGACTTTTTTGAAAGTGAATTTGACAGGGAGAAAAAGGACAGCATGCCTTCCCGGCTGCCGACGCGAAGCGACCTGTCTAAAGATGAACCGGTGCTAAGACGGGCAAAATTATTTGACTACAGACTGAAGTTTTCCGCAGACAATTTCACAGCAGGCTTTAATAACGATGTACTGGCTACCAGGTATCAGCCCTATACCGGGTCACTCCCCATCCAGCCGGGTGGCGGACAGGCATTCAATGCCATGTTCAAGGCCTCCGTTTTTGATCTTTTTGAGGACATCCGGTTTACCGGTGCCATGCGGCTCCCCCTGTTCGGAGGATCCAGTTCAGCGCCCGTCATCTACAATCCCAATTCAACGGTTTTTGTACCCGGGAACTCTTCTTTTTTGGATGGTGGAGGCGAATGGCTGGCCAGGGTGGACTACCTCAAAAAATATCTTGACTATTCGCTGATCTACTACCGAATCACTAACGTGGGATATGCCATCACACCCATCGACGGAAGCCAGATGGTTTTTGATGCCAAATCCATTACGAATCTTTACCAGGGCCTCATCAAATACCCCATAGACAGGATAAGGAGCTTTCGCTTTTCGGCAGGGATCAGGACAGACAGAGTGGTATTGCGTCCGGACGGATCATCCTTTACGACCGACACCCTGGCACTGAAAACTTCCGATGTCAATAAAGTCACTTACGAACTCAATCACCTGGAATATGTTTATGACAATACGGTGGTAAAAGCGACCAATATCTGGAATGGCTTAAGGTATAAAGCCTATATTGATTTCAATGTCCAGATCAATCAGCCTCAGAATGGTGAAGGAAGAAAGATGTTCAATTTCGGGTTTGACGCGAGAAATTACTATCCCATTTACAGAAATTTTATCTGGGCAGTTCGGGCCGCAGGGGATTTCTCCTGGGGAAACCAGAAAGTCATTTATTACCTCGGCGGAACGGACGGATGGATGTTCCCCAAGGCAAACCAGAATCCCCAACCGGCACCCGACCAGGCCTATACTTACCAGGCTCTGGCGCTAAACCTGCGCGGATTTGACCAGAATGTGGCCAACGGTAACAATGCTGTAACCATCAACAGCGAATTGCGCCTGCCGATATTTACCACCTTTTTCAGCAAGCCCATCAACAACGCCTTCCTGCGCAATTTTGAATTGCTCCAGTTCTTCGATTTTGGCACTGCGTGGAACGGTGCGTATAATAAAATAGCCAGGCCCGAGCAGGAGTATTCCGACCCCAATAATCCCAATGTTACCGTACTAATCAAAGCAGGTGGTATCGGACCATTTGTAGGAAGTTATGGATTTGGCGCACGCAGCACCCTGCTGGGATATTTTATCCGGCTGGATACGGGATGGGAAATGAGCGGGTTCTTTGCCAACAAACCCGTCTGGCATGTTTCAATGGGCCTGGATTTCTAGGGCAGTTATGTAACCAGAACACAAACAGGGTACATTTTAGGTAGAGCTGACAGTGGATGACTTTTTTCAAAATGCATTTACCTGTCTGCTACTTTTTTTAGTATATTTATACTATATATATTAGGTTTCCTTTTTACCCGATTGAAAACAATCCTGCCTGATGCTTAAAGGTTACCGCTACAGACTGTACCCCAATTCCAGCCAGCACTCTGGGGATTGACCTGGGACTAAAATCCTTTGCGGTTACCTCCAATGGAAGAACCTTTGCCCCCAACCGGTATCTCAAGAACTCGCTTGCCCGGCTTCAATGCCTGCAGCGAAGGGTGTCCCGAAAAAGGAAAGGAAGTCAGAACAGAAAGAAAGCGAATCGCCGGGTAGCCTGTGGAGTCGCGGCGGTTACGCCGGGCAAGGAAACAGGAATTTGTGTCTTGAATACATAAATCCCATTATTTGCCCAACCTGAAATAACGACCATTCATCCGGCTATTTCTCTTCTCGGACAGAATCCTTCCAAGTCGCTGCAGGTCTTTGTTTTTTCGAATAATCCTGATGACCAGGACGGAGAAAACACCCCCCCACTATATAACGGCAGTGGCTACCCTCCTGATGGTCAGGTACATCAGGGTCATCAATACGGAAAAGCAGAAGACCATTCCCCAGGCAGAACGGAAGGCCAGCGGATGAACGGAGATTTCAACCAGCTCCCGCATCAGCTGAAATGGATCAGCCAGTACATCCCAGCTGTTAAACCGGAGATACCTCCCGGTATACACACCCAAGGCACTCAGCCACATGACCGGGTATAGGAAAATCAATTCGTGGAACTTGCTGGTGCGTGACTGTATGATCTTTTCCATTTGTCTCACGGACAGGATCCCGAGCAGCAAACCGTTCCAGGCAAAGGAGAGGATGACGGCCAGGTCAAACCACTGGGGTGCAATAAAATCATTGTAATAGTCACCCAGATGATAAAGGTCTGTCATGATATAAAAGGAGTTGGGTATACACAGCAGCCACAACAAAAAAAATAACAAAAAGGAATACCTGTTCCGGATTCTCTGAGGTTTTCTTTCCCCGAATCCGGTAAGTGCATAGGGAATGTAGGCAAGGAACATATTCCAGACCAGGCCCAGAAACGTAATCCGTCCGGTATAAATGACGCGGGCAGTCACCAGCAGGCAGCTGAAGAGCATGGACAACGACAGTATCCGGTTTACTTCACTGCGCAGAAAAATAGTTCTGGCAGCATACCCATGAACTAGAATTTTCTCTTTCATATGATTTTTGGAATGAAAATGAATAACCCGGCTGCCAGGGCAGCAAGGGAAGAAATGAGTACCGCCCCGGCGGCGCAATCCTTGATCAATTTTATCTCCGGGTGCTCCTGTATGGAAATGAAATCGATTATTTTTTCCATGCAGGTATTGAACATTTCAGCCACCCAGACAAGTCCGACAGCCAGGGCAAGGACCGAGCCTTCTGTGGCTGAAACCCGAAACAGCCATCCCCCCAGGATGACCAGGACGGTGGCCGTGAGGTGGATCAGGGCGTTGGGCTCAGTTCTGATAAAGTTCCTGATTCCGCTGAAAGCATGATAGAAGCTTTTGGCCCTGGCGGAAAAAGTATATTTCTTGGATCCGGATTGATTGTTTTCCATATTCAGATTTTTAATGGTTTTGGATCTCATTCAATACCTGAAGTGCTGGACCAGCAGGTACATCAGCATAAAAAAGAATAGCAGGAACCCCTGTAGAGCAATGGCTGTATTCAGCCAGAAGCTTCGGTAGCAGAATCCGATTTCCCAGTCTTTCCCTCTGGGGCGGATCCTGACCTGCCAGACGGTCATCACATTGATGAGGATGGCCAGCAGCGGACCGTAGAGGATCAACTGACTCATGTGAAACGACGGTTCAAACGCGTGTTGCTGGAACGCAGGGGCAATGGCATAGTACCGCAGTGAACTGCCGAATAAAAGCCTTACCAGGAGGGTAAGGCTGAAATAAGAGGCCGGCACTAAAAGTGCCAGCCCGGTAATGGTGGTTATCAGAGGTTTCACAGGCATTGTTTCTATTCTTTCCATAAAAATTTTTATTTCTTTTGTTTCAATTTACCGCTACTGGTTGAAAAATTTCAGGTGAACAACTGCCGTGATTCCTATCGCGCAGACCACGACCACCCAGCAGGCAAACACCATGATCAGCAGGTTATGTTCCCTCACTTCCACTTCCTTCAGGGACCTCCCCGCAGCTATAAAACCTCCGGAGTCGGTGTCCAAGCGAAGCAGCACCATGGCCATCCTCACACCAGACCTTGGTTGCCAGGTCACCCGCTCCTCCCCCTGCCTGCGCACAAAATCAAGGACGCCGGCCGGGACCTGAGGCATCTTCCCATCCAGGAGGGCAGAGGACTTCAGCGGCTCTCCCCGTTGATTGTAGAATACAGCAAAAACTCCCAGGCTTCTGGAAAGATCAATGCTGTCCGTGGTAAAATAATGATCAACCGGGAGGTGACTGGTCATCCGTTCCCGGATTCCGGTTGCCAGGGCAATCTGTGGATCGTTGGCACCCAGCCGGTAACCCTGCTGAACGGATGCATACACAAGGCCGAGCACGACAGACAGGATACAGGCTGCCGCGAAATACAAAAGCAAAAAAGATTTTTTCATTGACCAAGTTTTAAAAGCACTTTGAATTTCAAAGTAATCCTGCAAAAAAAATTACCTCACTCCTTTGATCATGTGCTCCAGGGCTTCGATATGTTCCCTGAATGCTTTTTCCCCCGCCTTGCTGATCGAATAGGTTGTATTGGTTTTTCTGCCAATAAACCCCTTGTGCACTTTGATATAACCATTTTCTTCCAGGTTGATCAGATGTGACGCCAGGTTGCCGTCAGTGACGCCCAGCAGTTGCTTGAGGTCGTTGAAATTCACCTCGTCATTTACAGACAGCACACTCATCACCCCCATCCGGATGCGACTGTCAAATACTTTATTAAGATTTTCAATGGGGTTCTTCATTGTCTTTAGTCTGTTGTCGGCGCCAGCCGGTCTGTTTTACCAAGTGATCCTTCTCCGCCCTACCCGTAAACCGGTGTCTTGTCGTATTTCCACCACATGATCAATCCATATACAATATGCAGAACACCAAATCCAACCGCCCAGAAATACAAACCATATTCGGCATAGTACATGTTGATCAATCCAGCCACGATTTCGAGCAATCCCAGATAGCGGATGTCTCTCAATGTATATTTACTGGCGTTGACAAGTGCAAGACCGTAAAATACCAGACAGGCAGGAGCCACAAAGCGCCAGTCATTATGATACAGGAGCCCCAGGACGAAGAGCCCCCCTGCTGCAAGGGGAATCAGCATGTTGACCAGCAATTTTTTTGAAGTATGGTCCCAGATGGGCAGACTGTTCCTGCTGGCCTTTTTCCAGGTAAAGTAAAACGACAGGACCAGCGCTGCCACCAATACCACCAGGGCCAGCAAGACCAATCTGAACTTCAAGGCATCGGCCACTCCTGCATCAAACCCCCGCACCGCCCTATCGGCCCCGTAGGAGGTAATCCATCCGTGCGCCACATAGGCACCAACCAGGGCGCATATTCCGGCGCTCAGTCCGCTCAAACCGCTCAGGGAAATAAAGCGTGAAGAACGCTCCATGATTTTTTTGATGTCCTGCAACGCTTCCAGAGACGGATGGTTACTGTCCATAAAAGTACTTTGAAATACAAAGTAAATTCAATTTCGGCAAATCTCCAAGATTTCAGGCATGAAAAATCCATTTTTTGTTTGGGCGGGAAGACCCCCTTTAGAATCAATATAGTAATTTTGAAGAGAATGCGCTTACTGAAAAATCTCCTGCTGAAGCTGCTGATCCTGGGCGTGCTGATATTGGCATTTCATGCCGGCTTGGGCCAGACTAAAATCCTGAAGGGCATAATAAAAGATTCCCACAGCGGCGAACCCATACCCTTTGCTTCGATGCGATTCAGGAAGGCCGGCACCGGGAAGCTGAGTGACGCGAACGGAAGGTTTGAATTCCGGTTCAATGCCGGCTGGCCGAAGGATACCCTCGAAATTACCTATGTCGGGTTTCTTGACCTGGATCTCCTTTTTTCAGATTCCCTGATCGGCAGGGCCAGGCAGGATACGCTGTTTGTCGTCCTTTCACTCGAACGGGGAAAATACCAGAGTGAAGTGGTAGTGAAAAAAAAGATTGACCGGGGCCTGATGCTCTGGAGAAAGATCGTGCGCAAAAAGCCTCTCAACGACCGGTACCGGTTTTCCAATTTCTCCTATGAACTCTACAATAAACTTGAGCTGGACATCAACAATGTGAACAAGGAAAGACTTGAAAGAATAAAATTGCTCAGACCTTTCAGCTTCATTCTGGACAATGTGGACTCTTCTGAAGGCGAACCGTTCCTGCCGGTATTTCTCGCGGAGACAATTTCGGATTATTATTTTCAGAAAAACCCTGTCAGGAGGCGGGAGGTGATCCGCGCGAGCAAGACTCTGGGACTGGACAACGAAAGTGTCAGCAAGATGCTCGGCGGTATGGATCAGAATGTCGATTTCTACAATAATTTCATTCCAGTGTTTGACAAAAGATTTGTCAGCCCGATTAGCGATAACGGAGATGCATATTATCACTACCGGATCATAGACACCCAGTATGTTGATTCCCGTCGGCTAATCCACCTGGTATTTATCCCTAAACGCAAGGGAGAAAACACATTTGAGGGGGATTGCTGGGTTCACGACAGCAGCTTTGCCGTCCAGAAAATGAATTTACGGCTGTCCAAAGAGGCCAACATCAATTTCCTGGAACAACTGAGCCTGATCCAGGAATTCAAACTCATCAACGATACCACCTGGTTTCTGGCCAAAGACAAATTTGTAATCAACCTTGCCCCGCTGGGGCAAAACAGGTCCGGGTTCATAGGTAGAAAAACGACAACATATAAAAATATAGCCGTCAATGACAGCTCGGTAAATCTTGAACTGGTCAAAAACAGGAATATTGAAGAAGTGATTATGACTCCGGAAGCACGTGTACAGCCGGATTCATTCTGGAACTATTCCCGCCATGAGGAGCTCAGCAGGAATGAAAAGGCCGTTTACAAGATGATCGATACCCTCGTCAGGATGCCACTGTTCCAGACCTATACCAATGTCATCAACTTTCTTGGAACGGGTTACCTGGACATAGGCAACTATACAATAGGCCCCTGGTATAACTGGATTTACGCAAACGAATTGCAGGGTTTCCGGCTTCGGTTTGATTTGGGTACGAACCGGCATTTCAGTAAGAAGGTCACCCTGCACGGATACCTGGCCTATGGCTTCAAAGACCAGGTCCTCAGGGGAGAGGCCGATGTGCTGTATCTTTTCCAGAGGAACCCACGGTTGTCCGTATACGCCATGTACAGGCAGGACCTCGACTATGGGCAACAGTATTATGATGAAATCACCTCGGACAACATTTTCTCCCTTGCCGTGCGCAAATCCGGCATCCCGATCAAGTTCCTGAACCTGGAGGAGCAGAAGCTGGAGGTTTTCAAGGAATGGCATTCCGGTTTTTCGGTCACGCTTACGGCTGACCGGAAATTGTATAATCCGCTGCTTAATCTCCCACCCAAGGAAATTTACCTGGGTACAACCGGAGAGCCTCTAAACACCTTTGAAGCCTCGGTCAATTTCCGTTTTGCCTACCTGGAAAAATTTTTTGAGAGTACTTTTTACCGGACCAGCCTGGGCAGTGACTATCCGATTGGAGACATAAAAATTACCCGTGGTATTCCAGGCGTCCTGAACAGCAGTTACCAATACACCAAAATTTTCATTGGTATTTCTGACTACGTTAAGATTCCGCCTTATGGAAGCATCTATTATAACATATTCGGCGGAGGGACCTATAGCAGCAATCCGCTGCCCTTTCCCATGCTCAACGTCGCCCCGGGAAATGAAACCTTCTACTACAACCAGTATGCATTCAGCCTGATGAATAAGTTTCAATACCTGCAGGACCGGTACCTGGGTATCAATTTTGAGCACAATATTGGCAACGGGCTGTTCCGGTTCATCCCTCTTACCAGAAAGTGGAAATTCCGACAGTTCTGGACCCTGAAAACGCTGTGGGGGAACATCAGCGACGCCAATCAGCAGTACAACAATTCCCCTTCTTATACTTTCGAATCGCTCAGCGGGAAGACATATATGGAACTGGGAACCGGTGTCGACAATATTTTCAAGGTATTCAGGCTGGATTTGATCTGGCGTTTACTTCCCCGGCCCCTGCCTTCCAACCAGCAGCAGCGTTTTGGGGTATTCGGGAGTTTTCACCTGGCCTTTTAGGGGTCGGCTGTCCAGGTTATTAAATTTCTGTCTTCCGGTGCCGTCCCGTATTTTGTATTTTTTTTAGTTAAATTACCGGTACCATTTCTTTTCATCAATCCACACTTCATGGCTGACAGCTTTTTACTATCCCTGGACCAGGGGACGACCAGTTCCAGGGCTATCCTGTTTGATCATGCAGGAAATATTGTTCAGCTTGCACAGAAAGAATTCAGCCAGTTTTATCCTCAGCCCGGATGGGTAGAGCATGACCCCGAAGAGATCTGGTCATCCCAATTTGCTGTCATGGCTGAAGTGGTGGCAAAGAAAAATATTCAGTCACAGCAGATTGCTGCTATTGGAATAACCAATCAGCGGGAAACTACGGTTGTTTGGGAAAAAACCACGGGCCGACCTGTCTGTCATGCCATCGTCTGGCAGGACAGGAGAACGGCCGGCTATTGTGACCAGTTGAAATCCCAGGGTCTGGCAAAAACCATACAGGAAAAAACCGGGCTGGTGATTGACGCCTATTTCTCTGCCACAAAACTCAAATGGATACTTGACAACACGCCCGGGGCCCGGGAGAAGGCATTGCGCGGAGAGCTGGCTTTCGGGACGGTCGACAGCTGGCTGGTGTGGAACCTCTCGGGCGGAAAACTTCATATTACCGATGTGTCCAACGCGTCCAGGACGATGCTGCTTAACATCCATACCTGCAGCTGGGACAAGGACCTATTGCGCCTCTTTGAGGTTCCCGAGTCCATGCTGCCGGAGGTCAGGGCTTCGAGTGAGTTGTATGGAAGGACCGGAAGCAGCATGGGTCCGGTCCCCGGCATTCCCCTGTCCGGGATCGCGGGGGACCAGCAGGCTGCCCTGTTCGGTCAGTTGTGCACGCAGCCAGGTATGGTAAAGAACACCTATGGAACGGGCTGTTTCATGCTGATGAATACATCCACGAAAGCGGTGACCTCCCGGAACAACCTGCTGACCACGGTCGCCTGGAAAATTAATAACAGGGTAGAGTATGCGCTGGAAGGAAGCATATTCATTTCCGGGGCAGTCGTGCAATGGCTGCGGGATGGCCTGCACCTGATCCGGACCTCCGGTGAAGTGGAGTCCCTTGCCGGTTCTGTCGATCAATCTGATGGTGTTTATATGGTGCCTGCCTTTGCCGGCCTGGGAGCCCCTTACTGGAATCAGCATGCGCGCGGCAGTATTTTTGGATTGACCCGCGGGACTTCCCATGCCCACCTGGCGAGAGCGGCCCTGGAAAGTATTGCCTACCAGACGTACGACGTGCTCAAAGCCATGGAAGCCGATTCTGGTATTGCCATCCGGGAGCTGCGCGTGGACGGTGGCGCCACGGCAAACAACCTGCTGATGCAGTTTCAGTCAGACATTCTGGGAGTCCCCGTGGTCAGACCGACGGTATTTGAGACTACCGCACTGGGGGCAGCCTACCTGGCCGGCCTGGCAGTAGGTTACTGGAAATCGCTCGACGACATCCAGCAACAGTGGCAGATCAATCAAAGATTTACGCCAATCCTGAGCCCCGCTACAGCTGCCCTTCTTTTGAAAGGCTGGCACCGGGCTGTCAGGGCAGCCCAGGCATGGGCTGACGACAAACCGGAAGAATAGGCTCCGGTATTTCCAGCCCCAAAAAAACCAAAAACAATTTTCTCTCACCCCCCGGGGTGAATATAAAGCGAGGCCTGAAGTACATGAAAAGAACAATGATGGTTCAGCAGTTGGAATCACACCGTGGTCAGTGGGACATATGCATCATCGGTGGAGGAGCTACCGGGCTGGGAGCGGCCCTGGATGCTGCCTCGAGAGGATACAAGACCCTGCTGGTAGAACAACTTGACTTTGCCAAAGGCACTTCTTCCCGTTCCACCAAACTGGTTCACGGAGGGGTCCGTTACCTGCAGCAGGGCAATAT
>Ga0318562_10000196_pt1 | contig 29026 bp, 43 predicted proteins | sample GRESIP066b5f18_FD_203688 | JGI IMG/M metagenome (GOLD analysis project Ga0318562, IMG submission 203688) | Tropical soil microbial communities from Luquillo Experimental Forest, Puerto Rico - GRE.SIPMG.066b5f18 | ecosystem: Environmental > Terrestrial > Soil > Tropical forest > Bulk soil... | reverse complement strand
GGCTCACGCACCCACACGATGACGTGGGCCGGACAGACCTCGCCGACCGATACCATGGTTGTGGTGGCCTGCTCATGATCGAGCTGATCGAGGTCGAGCCAGGGAAGTGGCGCGTCAAGCGACCACCACGAGAGATCGCACGCTCCGATCTGCCGCTGCCGAACGTCATCTCTGACACCATGGATCCGACCGAACAGGTCGATGGCAAGTTTTACACCAGCAAATCGCAGTTTCGAAAAGTCGGCCGCTCGCTCGGTTTGATCGAGATCGGCACCGAGAAACAGAAACCGAAAGTCCACGCGGAAACCCGCGCGCAGAAGGACGCCCGCAGGCAGTCCATCAAGAACGCGATCGAGCGTTCCCTCTAGGAGAACACTTATATGTCTGACGTTGCCGTTGCCCCCCAGGGCGACGCGGGCGCTGCTGCGTCCGAAGTAGTAGTCAATCAGGACCAAACCAGCCTTCCAAACCCCATCGGTTCACAGGCCCCCGATCGCCCCGTTGGCCCTGATTTCAAGGGCTCTGAACACCGCCCACCAAGCCGTAGGGAGTCCATCCAGGCGGCTTTCGATCGAGCCCTTAATCCACCACCCAAGACCGACAGACCCGCACCCAAGGCCGCGCCAAAGGCCGCAGAGGCCAAAGTAGGACACAACAATCCTCCCGAAGAAACGCCAAAAATTGATCTGCGCAAGCGGCCGACTGAGCCGGTAAAACAACAGGCCCAGCCTCGCGGCGAGCGCGGCCAGTTCGCGCCACGGGAACAGCCCCAAGCTCAGAGGCAGGAGGTTGCACCCCAGCCGCCCGCACCCCGGCTGCCATCCAACGCACCCTACGCACATCCGATCAACCGGATGTCCGACAGGGCCAAGTATGACTGGCATCAGGCGCCCGAGAGCGTCAGGGCCGACGTGCACCGGATGCACAAAGAGTTCACGGACGCCTCCAATTACTTCAAGGAAAGCCACGCGATCGCGCAGCCGCTGCGGCCCTACCATCAGCTCGCGCAGAGCCAGGGCACGACGCTGGAAAAGGCGCTCTACAATTACGTCTCGATGGAGCAGAAGCTCCGCTCAGATCCCGTCGGGGGTCTTGATGTCATCGTCAACAATCTGAACCTGAAGACCCAGGACGGCCAGCGGATAGGCCTCCGCGACCTCGCCTACCACGTGCTGTCGCAGACGCCGGACCAGCTCCGCGCCATCCAGCAGGGTAATCAGCAGCAGGCAGCAGCGCAGCAGATCGGCGCGCTCTCCCAGCAAGTCACCGGCTTGCAAAACGCTATCAAACAGATGCACCATCAACAGCAATTCACTCAAACGCGCGGCTCCGTTGATCAGTTCGCTGCCAGCCATCCGCGGTTTGATGAACTAGGCGATCTCATCGAGCAGGAGCTGCGGCTCGGCTTCGATTTGAACACCGCCTATCGGCGCGCGGAACTGCTGCGCCCGGGCACAGCGGCTCAGACCCGCACCACATCGGCTCAGACCCGACCAGTAAACAAGTCCATTTCCGGTGGCCCAGCTTCAACGAACGGAGCTGTCAGGCACCGCGAACCCTCGAAATCAGCACGTGATGCCGTTCAGAACGCGATCAATCGCGTGAACGGTCGGCTCTAACCTTTGTGGAGATAAGAAATGCCCAATGTCACCTCGAATGCAGCCTACCAGCAGATCCTGAGTATGTCGCTTGAAGATAGGTCAAGCGGCTATGAGGATCTCGTTTCCAACAATAACGCTCTCCTCGCAGTCATGAAGCGTAAAGGCCTCTGGCAGACCTACTCCGGAGCGCGTATCAGGCAATCGCTCCAGATAGGAAAAAATTCCGCACAGTGGTACTCAGGATACGATCAGCTCCTGAACCCGGCCCTAGACATCCTGAACGATTCTGTTTGGGATCCGAAACTTGTGGTTGTGCCCATCATTTTGTCGATGCAGGAGATTTTGAACAACGAAAATCAAGCGCAGTTGCTTGATGTGTACGAGACGTACATCTCCGCAGCAGAAAAAGCGCTCTCCGATGCGATGGATACGGCGATATATAGCGACGGCACGGCGAACGGCAACAAACAGGTGACGGGATTAGCGACTGCTATCCCAGTGCTGCCGAACACCGGCACCTATGGCGGCATCGATCGCGCGGCAAACGCCATTTGGCGCACGACGACGTTTGATCCGCACGGCACCGCAGGCACCGTATCACTCGGTACCTTCGGCACGCAGATGACGAGCACCACCATTCGGCCGATGCTCAACTTTGCGATGACGCGGCAGTCTCGTGGCCGTGACTACGCGGATCTCCTGATCATGAGCCCCGAACATTATGCGGCTTATGATGCGGCGACAGTCGCCATTCAGAGGCAGCAGAACGAGACATCGCTCGGTCAGCTCGGCTTCTCCGCCCTCGAATATATCGGCGGCGGCAAGCGCGCCGAGATCGTTCTCGACGGCGGAATCGGCAGCAACTGCCCCGCGAATACAACTTTCGGTATCAATACCGATACGCTCCGTTTGCGCTATCATCCCAACAGAAACTTCGACAAACTTTTTGATGGCGACGGCCAGATGCCTATCGATAAGGACTGTATTGCACAGTTCATCGGCTGGATGGGCGAGCTGACTATGACAAACCCCCTGTTCAACTGGAGAATGTATGACAGCAACCCGGCTGCGTAAGCACAACCGGCAAGTGTGTATGAAAAGGGGCCGCAGCTGCGGCCCCTTCCTTTTACGGAGATAGAAATGCCCCCTCGTGACCCCGACGAAAACCTCGTCGTTGTCTTCAAAACCATACCGATGGAAAACCCCGCGAAGACGCTTATCGAAGGCCGCCCGATCTTTGACGATGTCGAAGTCTGCGAAATCAAGGCGCCCGGCTGCAAGGACATCAAGCATTTTCCGCCGACCTTCTTCTCGCACTGGGCAGGTGATCCGGTCACCGGTCAGCAGCGCAAGGTCAGCTACGCCGAACGCTTCGCGCACCAGTTCCGGCAGTTTAAGCAGCGTGTGGCGCAGACAGTTTCCGGCACGCCACTCGATCATGCGCCCTTCCTCACCGACGCGCGCCGCGCCGAGATGCGAGCGTTGAACCTCTACACGGTCGAGCAGTTAGCGGCGATCGATGGCCAAGAGTTGAAGAACCTCGGCCCAGGCGGACGTGAATTCAAGAACAGGGCGCAGGAGTACATCACGGAGTCAAAAAGCTCTGCACCCAACAAACGTCTCGAAGCGGAGCTGGAGGCCTTACGTTCTCGCAACGCCCTCCTGGAGGAGGACATGGCGGCTTTGAGGCTCCGGCACGAGCAGGCCGAAGGCGAATTCGACGCCATGACATCTGAGCAATTGCGCGACTACATCACCGCGAATACCGGGCAGCCGCCGCAGGGCAACATCTCGCGCAAGACGCTTGCCCGCATGGCGATGGCAGTAACGGACAAATAACATGACCCTGCTGTCCGTCGTGCAAGACGTTTGTGCCGTCGTGGGGGTGGAAAGGCCGTCATCTGTCTTTTCCAACATCAGCTTTAACCAGACCGCACAGGAGCTGCTGTCGCTGGCGAACGAGATGGCGCAGCGTATTGCCTATGACGGCAGGGACTGGACGAAGTTTCGCAAGACCGCGACCTATAAAGGAGACGGCGCCACTTCTGCCTTCGACTTTCCTCCTGACTACAAGCGTATGCTGGTGACCACTAACGTGTGGCGATCGACTTCGAATCTGTCGCCCATGCGGTTCATCCCGGATCTTGACAAGTGGATGAACCGGCGTGCGCGCAACATCTACGACCCCTTGGGCGAGTGGACGATCATTGCGGGCCAGATCAACTTCGCACCCGTCCTCTCTAAAACCGAGACCGCGTTTCACGGTTACGTCCACAAAAATTGCGTGACGCTCGCGAGCGGCGGCATTGGCGACAGCTTCATGTCCGACAGCGACAGCTTTGCGCTCGACGAGCGAGTGCTGAAATTAGCCCTCATCTGGCAGTGGAAAGCCCAAAAGGGGTCGGCTTACCAGGAGGATCTCGGGACTTATGAAGACGCCCTCGCAATGATCGCGGGCCACGACAGCCCGGCGCCGATCCTTATTGGCCGCACCGCTGCCAGTAACGCGCAAGTTGCCTATCCCTGGCCCGCGCCGACGCCATGAGCACTTATCAAGCTTTCCGCCGCATGGCTGTCGCGCCCCAGGTCGCGCAGCGATTTGAGACGACGACACTACCAGCGCCGATCCGCGGGCTCGTCCTGGACGAGAACCCGGCATTCACGCAGCCGGGCGCCGCGAATGTCATGGATAATTGGATGCCAACACTGCGCGGTGCTGCGCTGCGCGGCGGCAGCATCCTGCATTGCGATCTGCACGCGCTCGATAAATATGAAGCGCTGTGGGATGTTGCCCATTGGGATAAAGCGCTGTGGGATCATACCAGCGCGTCGCTCTCTACGCGCTCTCCGGTGATCTCGGCGTTCTCCTATATCAGCGCATTCAATCAAAAAATGTTTGCCGCCGACAAGGACAGGCTGGTCGATGTGACGGCTGGCGTGACCGATGGCGATCCGATTTTGGTCCGGCGAGGCCATAGTTCCGGCAATTACTGTTTTTCGCAGTTGTCCAATCAAGGCGGGGACTGGGGCATCGCGGTCAATGACGGCGGTGACGCTCCGATGCGTTTTGACGGCACCAACTGGGTCGCGCTCGATTCCACGCCGCCTCCGGACTGGGTTAATGGCAACATTTACCTTATCAATGACAGGGCCACCGACACGGCGGACAGCTCGCAGTGGAAATGCGCAGTCTCACATGTCGCCGCCTCATCCGGCACTTTCGCAGCCGATCGGACTGCTAATCCTTCATATTGGGTTGTGGATGTTCCGGTTGATGGAGCTGATCTTATTTCAGGTCCAGTAGGATCAGCGGTCGAGCACGGAAAGGGTCTTGTTCACGTTTGCAAGTATCGTAACCGTTACTTCTTCATCGAACAGGATTCAATGAATGCGTGGTATTTGCCAGTCAACGCTGTCGGCGGCACATTGGGGATGATTCCGCTATCCGGCGCGGCAAGTCTTGGCGGCAAATTGTTATTCTGCACGTCCTGGAGTATCGATGGCGGCGACGGCCCAGACGATAAAATCATATTCGTGACAGACCTGGGCGAGGTCTTGGTATTCAGCGGCTCTGATCCGTCCGCCGCCACCAATTGGCGCCAGGAGGGCAGATATCGCATCGCGCCTCCAATGGGCATGAACGCCTATCTGGCGCTCGGCGGCGATGTCTTGATCGCGACAGTGCCCGGCATCATTCCCGTCAGCGCCTGTATTAACAAGACCTACGAACAGATGGAGTTGGCGGCGATCACTAAGTCGATCAAGCCAATGTGGAGAGACGAAGTAAATTCAAAAAGGCAGTGGCCATGGACGATGTGCCACTGGGAAAAATACGACGGCATCTTCGTCACGTGGCCTGGAAGCACGCCAGGGTACTGCGCTGCTGTTAATTCAGCCACGAGCGCGTGGTGCCGTTTCGTCGGCTACGATGCGACCTGTTTCATCAAGATGGGCGACGACTTTTATTTTGGCACGCAGGATGGCCGCATCATGCAGGCCGATCGCGGCGGCACTGATGATGGGCTGCCGTATACCGCGACATTGGTCGGTGGCTGGGAAATGTTCCAGTCTCCAGCGCAGACCGCGCATTGGCGACAGGCGCGAGCAAGCTTCTATTCAAGTGCTGGCCAGCCCTTTCAGCCCCAGCTATCAGCATGCACCGACTACGTGATAACGCTCCCGCCGCCGCCGCCCGCGGGGCCTGATCCTGGCCCTACCGATGCCTGGGACGAAAGCAATTGGGGACCAGATACCGGAAACCCTCCGTCCGTGCCGACAGCTCCCGAGCGTGTCCAATATGCGCAATGGGACCAGCCTGTCGTCACCCGCCCCGCGGTGCGCAACACACAATGGGTTTCGATCGGCCGCACAGGATTTTCCCACGCGCCGGTCGTGCAAGTGACGGTTTCACAAAAGGTCAAGCCGAATGTCGAGTTGATCTGTATTTCCGCGCTGTTCGAACGCGCGGGTATTAACGTCTGAGGTGAGCCATGGCTTCTACTGATACGCGCACACCGGAAGAGATGCAGCGCGATGCTATTGTCGCGGCGCTGCTAGCAGCTCGCTATAGCGGCAACTATTGGAATCCAGGCGGCGGATTGAGCGACGGCAGCAGCAGTGATGGTGGTGGAGGCTGGGGCGGCCTCGGCAGCGTAGCCTCGTCAGGCTCACCAGCGGATTCATCGACGGGTGCGCCGACCGGAGGCCAGACACAAGGACCGCAAGCACAGGCGCCTGCGCCTACTCCCAGCATTTCCCTAAGTCCTGCCACCACCGGCATGGTGGGAGGAAAGGGTTCTGGCGTTTATGGCGCGCCGGACCCGGGACCAACCGTCGCGGTGGGACAACCGGGACCGCCCGGCACTTTTGGCCCACCTAGCCAAGGTCCGGCAGTTCCGTCAGGTGTCGTAACGAGCGCGCCGATTGGGCCTATGGAGCAAAGTGGCTATCCAACGGTTAATTCAATCAACAAGGGCGATAAAGGGCCGCCGCAAGGCAAGCCGTCACTCACCAATCCGACGCCGTTTGGTTACAATGAGGACGATGATGCTGCTCAGCAGGCTACCGCTCTCGCAGCCCTAGCCTCTTCTAATGCGCAGGCATCGGTACAGGGCAAAGGACAGACGCAGGGCAAGGGACAGACGACGCAGGGCAAAGCGGATAAAGGCATCACTACCGGTGTCACGCCGGATGACCCTGATAACCCAGACCCGAACGCACATTTTGCCGAAGATCCGGACAATCCGACGGGCATTCCGGGTCTGACTGCACTTGGGAAGGCGTTTGCCTCGCCTACGGTTATGTCAAAGCAAGATCAGCAGATGACGCAGGCGCAAACGATTGAAGATCATTTCCAGCCTGACATACAGAACAATCCGTTTGCAAAAGTGGATGTACAGCAGGCTCTGGATCAACTGGCGCCGAAAGCGCCGGTCATGAACAAGGACGACGATCCCGAAGTTGATCCGGAGTTGGGATATGACCCGGATCTGGCGCAGGCTGTTCAGGAGGCTTTGAATTCGCTCGCGCCGAAGGCTGATCCAAACAAGGTTGATTTCACGCCGCCTCCCGCGATCACTCCAAACGATCCGTTCAGCGATATCAATGCGCCGCAGCCGACTACCAGTTTAACAGAAACAGCGCATGGCTACGAAGAAGCTAATCAAGCGCCAACAACCGCAGCCCAGCAAACAGCCCAGCAAGCTGATGCGGTGGCCCAGCAGGCGGCCCAAGTCTCGGCCGCATTGGCGGCGGCAGGCATTGACGAAGGCAATCAAGGCGCTGGCAGCGGCTACGGCAGCCCCAGCGGCTCCGGCGCAATGGGCGGCTCGCAAGGCGGCGGCGTCGGTACTGTGGCCGGTCCTGGGATCGGTGGCCCAGGCGATACCGGTTTTGGTTATGGCCCGGACTCTGGGACTGCCAGTGGCAACGTCGGCGGCATGGCCACGGGCGGCGGCGCGGCGAGTACGGGCGAGAGCACGGGCGGCCTCGGGGCGGGCACTGGCACCGGCAACGTCGGCGGACTAGCCGCGGGTGGCGGAGCGGCCTCGACCGGGGAAAGCGGCAGTCAGGGCGGCAGCCAGGGCGGCAGTCTGGGCGGGGAAGGCGCAACAGGGGCGACTGGTCAAGCGGGCCTCGGCGGCGGTGGCGTTGGCATAGGTCCAGGCGGCGACGGCTGGTGATCGACTACGTCTACGGCCACGACGACATTGTTGCCAAGTTCGTTTCCGATCAAATCCCAAGTATGCGCCGTCGCGGCTTCGGCGCTTGCCGTGCGCTCGGCATGATCGAGGACGACGGCAAGTTAGTAGCAGGCCTCGTCTATCACAACTTCGATCCCGAGAGCGGCGTGATCGAGATGAGCGGCGCAGCGCTCCCAGGTCATCAGTGGCTGACGCGCGAGACTGTGCGGAGAATGTATCAGTATCCGTTCCTGCAATGCGGCTGTCAGCTCGTGCTGATGCGTGTGGCGGCAGATAACGAGCGCCTGCTGCGGCAGCTCGCAGCCCTCAATTACGCCTTTACGACTATCCCGCGCCTGCTCGGCCGCGACAGAGATGCAGTGCTCTGCCAGCTCACACGTGAAGCTTGGGAGGCGAACAAGTTTTGCAAACGCTTCAAGCATCATCTCGAAGAGCCCAAGCCGTCACTACACAAGCAATTCAAGCCTGACGAGGCCGCGTAATGGCATTTAGATTCAATCCTCCAAAGCAGCCGATGACGCAGCCTGTCAATGCCCAGCGCAATAGCATCACCCAGGCGCTCATGAACATCTCTAATCCCTTGCCGCGCACACCGCTTCCACAGATGCCGCCATCCAGGCAGCAGATGGGCCTACCGCAGATGCAAACGCCGATGCCGCAGGGAGCACCGGCACCACAGGCGCCGCCGAGCGCGCTGCCGCTGTCGGCTGGCGCTCCACCTCAGCCAATGCAGGCGGCTGGCGCAATGCCAATCGGCGCTCCACCGAACCCGATGCAGATGGCCACAGGCCCAGCCGACACAACCACAGACTCCCCTCCAGGGTATTAAGCCATGAGCTTCTTAAAACCTGATCCTCCGACACCGCCTAATCCGATCGACACCGCGCGTGCCTCGACTGGCACTAACGTCTCGACCGCGGTCGCCAATGCGTTTTTGAACAACGTCAATCAAGTCACGCCGACCGGCAACGTCTCTTACAACCCAACCGGCAGTTATTCCTGGACAGACCCGACTACCAACACCGCCTATAACATCCCGACATTCACGGCGACGCAGACGCTGTCGCCGCAGCAGGAGGCCATTCAGAATCAGAGAGAGGGGTCGCAACTGAATCTTGCGACCATGGGCAACCAGCAGTCGCAGCGCGTAGAGAATTTGCTATCTTCCAACTTGGATACCGGCGCGTCGCCTTATGCCGGTCAAGTTGATTGGCTAAATAATGTTGCTCCCATCGCGACGAGCTATTCGTCTGGCGGCCCGATCCAGAGCGGCATAGGCGGTTTCGGCAATATCGTCAACTCTTACGGCCCCGCTGATGATTTCTCGGCCGATCGCCAGCGCGTCGAAGATTCATTGATGGCGCGGATGAATCCGCAGCTGAAGATCCAACAGCAGGCTCTTCAGCAACAGCTCGCTGACCAAGGTATCCGTTACGGCAGTCAAGCATACACGGATGCGATGAACACCTATAACATGCAGGCGAACGATGCGCGCTGGGGTGCCATCCAGCAAGCCGGTCAAGAACAGCAACGTATGACCGAAGAGGCCCAGCAGCAGGCGACCTTTCAAAATGCCGCGCAGCAGCAGGGCTATGAGCAAATCCTGGGCCAGGGCCAATTCGCAAATCAAGCGCAGCAACAGCAGTACAATCAAAATGCCGCGTTGGCGCAGTTTAATAACCTCGGATCTGCGCAGCAATTGCAGTGGCATCAGGCGGCCTTTAACGCTGCCAATGCCCAGCGCAATCAATGGATGCAAGAACAATTTGCATTAAGAAATCAACCCATCAATGAAATCACATCATTGCTTTCCGGCTCGCAAGTTTCACAGCCGAATTTCGTCCAGACGCCGGGCAGTCAGATAGCAACAACCGACATCGCAGGGATCATAAATAACAATTTTAACCAGCAACTCGCGAACTACCAGCAGCAAAGTCAAAACGTCAATTCGCTGGTCGGCGGCGTTCTCGGCCTCGGCGCGGGCGCCTTGAAGGGCGGTTACCTTTCTGACGTGCGCGAGAAAGAAAACATCGAGCACATCGGTACTGTATTCTCGGCCAAGAACGTCGATAAGGACGACCGCATGGGCAGCGTGCTGGCTGAGAAGGCAGAGCTGCCGATCTACAAATACTCCTACAAGAAAGATCCGGCCTCCGTTACGCATGTTGGCCCGATGGCCCAGGACGTGGAAAAGATTGATCCTGGTGCGGTCCACACTGTCAAGGGCCGTAAGTACATCGAGCCGGAGCGCGTCATGGGCAACATCTTGAGGGCAGCCTAATGCCAAACGTCGTCACGCAGCCCGGCTATCAGCAAATGCAGATGCGCAACCGCATCGCTGCGCAAATGATGTTGCAGCAACAGCAACAGCGCGCTGCGCAGATGGCTGCGCAACAACGGGCTTTTCAGGTGCCGGTCGCCAATCCGATGCAAATGCTGACGCAGCAGGATGACTTGCGGCGCAGGCAGGCCGTCCAGGAAATACTGGAGGATCAGAGGACAGGTGTGTAATGGCTGACCCATATATCTACAATCAGAATGCCGCTCCAGGTTCTCCCGGCAGCTATCAGGATCTGGAATTGCGAAAGCGCATCGCGTTGCAGATGCTTTCGCAGAGAAAAGGTTATCCGAAAACCATTGGCGAGGGCTTGACTGCGGTTGGTGATGCGATCGGTGATGTCGGCCTCATGAACCGTATCGAGGCAATGCAGAAGGCCTACGATACCGGCATACAAACCGAACAGAAGCAAAACGCCCCGGCTCCGCCTGAACCGCAGAAGACCGCCGACGCGGGCACTACACCTGTTGTTGCGCGAGTTTATGCACAAGGTGATGATACCGAAGAAGATCCGTGGACGGCTCGCAGCAATGCCATCGCTGGCATTGAATCGGGCGGCTCGAAAAGTCCATATACCTTAACGGGCGGCGTCACACAGACCGGGGACCGCGCCTACGGCAAATACCAGATCATGGGCGCCAACATTCCGGAGTGGACGCAGGCCGCGACTGGCACGGCGATGACGCCAGCGCAATTCCTGGCCAGTCCTGATGCACAGGAAGCGACGTTCCGGCACCGTTTCGGACAGTACGTCGATAAGTATGGCGAGGAGGGCGCTGCCAAGGCTTGGTATGCCGGTGAGGGCGGCATGAACAATCCCAACGCCACAGACATGTATGGTCGCCTGACCGTGAAGGGTTATGGCCAGGACTATTTAAACCGGTTGAACTCGGCTAATCCCCGCGACCGGGTGTCGGACGCCATCATAGATCAAGCGCAGCAGACGGCTCAGGCGGTGCCGCAACCAAACCCTACGGAGGAGGCGGTGGTTGGTGGTCCTGACCAGCGCCTCGCGCTCGCCGATACCGGCATTATCAGCGACATCCAACCGGCGCCAGCCGTGCCGTCGATGCTGCGGAAGGCGCCGGAGCCGACCCCGCAGATAGCAACGACACAGGTTGCTCAGAACACGTCACAGCCGCTCCCCGCCCCTCTGCCCGCTCCGCTTCCAGCCAAGCCGTCAGACGCCGCCCCGATCAGGCAGCAGGCGCCTGGGATCTATGACAAGCCGGTCGCGCCGCCAATTCCCCAACCTCCGCCCAAGAGCCCCGATCAGCTCAAGTATGAGTACCTCTACAACAAGGCGGTCGCGCTGGGAGACCCCAACCGGCAGGCCATGTACAAAGATTTGGCGGATCGCGCGGAGGCGGCGCGGCAAGAGGCCCACAAGAACGCATTGACGGACTGGCAGGCACAGAACCAGCTCTATCAGCAACGACGGATGGAATGGCAAAGATCGCAGGAGGGGCTGCCGAAAACACAGGCCGACACAGCCACGGCGCAGGCGCAAGCTGCGACAGCCGCCGATGCTGCGGCGATTTCTGCAAAGACGGGTCTGCCGACAGAACAAGCCATCAAACTGTTTGATACCCAGAAAACACAGGCAGAGAAGGACGTGTTTGTCCTCCAGCAAATGCGTCTGGCGTATGATGCCATCAAGCGCGGCGTCATCTCCGGCGCAGGCGCCACCATGAAACTAAACATGGAGCGCTACAAGGCGTGGTTGCTTGATAATCCGGAGGCCGCCCGGCTCGCAGCAAACAGCGAGCAGTTCCTCGCGGCAAGTAAAGCTACGATCGGCAATGCCTTAAACGCGCTCCAGCCGGGCGACACGCGGGTGACCAATGCCGACGCCATGATCGCGCAGGGCATGATGGGCGGCGATCTGACGCTCCAGGGCGACACGCAGAAAAAGCTGCTTGAGATCGGCATGGGGAATGTCCGCCGCCGTATCGGAGAATACGAGGATTTGAAGGACAATTATCTCGGCGGCACCAAGCTTGAGAGAATGTACGAGCTGCGCACTGATCCGCTACATCCGAACCCGGAGGTGGAGAGCGCTTGGGTTAACAAACTGCTGAAGTACCGGGACAACCCAGATGCGCGGGCGCAGTTCGACAAGGAATTCGGTCCTGGCGCCGCCGATCTTGAAATCGCGCGGGCAATGCGTCGCGACCGGCGCAAGCGATTGGGGCTTGAGTAATGGCAGACCCTCCTGATTTCTTCGCGGAAGAACGAGCACTGACGGCAAAGCCACCGGAGACAACCCCGATGGGCGATTTCGCCGTGGGGCTGCCTGCGACCGGTTATGCAAAGGAGGAGCCGCCGCCCCCGATCGTCTATCGTGGCAGCGTGCTGCCGCTTACGCGAGATGCCAAAGGCAATATTCACTTTGATCCGATCAATGCCGGGCCGATCGGAGCCATCAAGCAGGCCTTCACGCTCCCCGGCCGAGTAGCCAGCGGCGAAACGCCGATGCCGTCTACATTTGACCCGGCCGTCAATGACCCGCGCGCCGGGCCGATCATGGAAGAGGCCCGCAACTTTGCCGGTGCATTCAATCCGGTCAACCCGATGATAAGATCGGGCGATCGCTTCCTTCCAGGCGCAACAATGCGCCCGAAAGACATGACATTAGCGGTAACCCCTTCCGGGCCAGAGCTTGTTGGCAAGGGGGTCGGCCAAATTAATACTTATCGCGGGCTGCCAATTCCTTACAATCCCCACTATGTCGGCACAACTTTTGCCGACGCCCTCGAAAACAGGCTTGTTTCTGGTGGGGGCGATTTCAAGGGAGGAGTATTTGAGGAAGACGCCCCAGGATTATACAAAACGATCCGTCGTCTCCGGCAGTTCACACCGCACAGTGACGACCCCACGGCAACCATCAGCCTTGGCCCCAACAACCTCATCGCGCTCCGCGAGAACATCGCCAACAAATTCGGCGCACCTGGGGAGAACCAAAGGGGAGTGGGGGAGGCTTTTCAGGCCGTCAACGATCTCATTGAGCGACCTTCTCCGGAGGCTATTGTGGCTGGAGCCACTCCCGCCCAAACGCTCGAAAAAAACCTCCTCGCCACTTACGGAGGAGGTTTGTATGGAGAGGGACGAGCCAACGCCTCTGCCGGGCTTCGAGACGCTGACCTTGCAGCAATACAGCGAGCGGCAAAATTTCGCACCGACTCCGCAAATTCCGGACAGAACCTCGACAATTCCCTTCGATCTCGAATTACGTCCGCTATCCTCAACGCTAAAAAATTAAAGGCCTTCAATAAGTCTGAAGAGGCAATGCTGGAAGACGTGCCGGAGGGGTCGCTCCCGACCAATGCGGCACGGTTTGCTGGTAATATGTTGGGCGGCGGCGGCGGCCTCGCCGGTACTCTCACAACCGGGCTCGGAGTTGGGGCAGGCCAGTTTGCGGGCGCTGGCGATCTCTCTTGGCTGTTAGGCCCAATGTTGCCCGCGGCCGGTAATGCGCTCAAACGCTGGGCGGGGAAGAGCACCAACGAAGCCCTTGATGAAGTCCGGCAGGCGACGCGCCAACGCTCGCCCATGTTCAGAGACATGCTGCCCGGCCAGGATCTCTATCCAACTTCTGATTCCAAACGTGATGCGATGTCGCGCACGTTGATGCGCATGTACGCCAACCCGAGCGGCGGTGTCCCGGTTCAGCCGAGGCCCTACGTCTCGCCCTTGCCTGATGAGGAGAAATCTTAATGCCGAGAGATGGAAGTGGCGTCTATCACACCCCGGCTGGCACTGATGCCGTAACCGACACAACGATCAGCAGCAGCGCGTACAACGCAAACGTGCACGATGTCGAAAGCGATTTGAACACGGCTAGGCCGATCGTGGCAGGCGGCACAGGCGGCACGTCGGCATCGAGCGCGCGCACGAACCTGCAAACGGAAGCGCGGCTCCAGCCAATCTCTGATTACAACGCCGCTACCTTCGAGGCCGGTAGCTTCTTTTCGGCGACCAGTGCGGCCAACAGTCCTGTCGCTGGCCACGCCTTCTCCGGCATCTGCTACCAGACCGATGCCAGCAACATGTTCCTTGAGGCGCGCGATGCCACGACGGGGATCAACTACACGCGGCAGATGACCACGGGAGCGTGGGGCGCGTGGACAGCAGATCCAGGCACCAACGCGGTTCGGTATGACACGGCGCAGACGCTGACCACCGACACCGGCACAACAATGGGGCAGCGCTCGCAGGCGCGCAGCAATATTTACGCGGCACCGTTCGACGCGCTCGCGTACAACGGCATGCAAATGAACGGATCGATGGAGGTAAGCCAAGAGAACGGAACGACAGGAATTGGCGGTTTGACCACGCAAAAGTATATATGTGATGGTTGGCAGGTAGCGGTGAGTGGACCTACCGTGAGCGCGAACATATCCGCTACTAGTCTTGCCGGTTATACTTCTCAACTAGGCTTCAGCGTGACGACGGCGACGCCATCACCGGCGGCGGGAAATTTTGCAGTAATTCAGCAGAGAATCGAGGGCTATCGGGTGGCGCGACTGGCATGGGGCACGGCCAATGCGCAGCCGATTTCGATTGCATTCTGGGTCTACGCCGCCAGGCCAGGGACATATTCCGGGTCACTAGCCAATGGAGCCAACAACAGGAGCTATCCGTTTTCTTTTACCATCACCGCATCGACATGGGAATACAAGACCGTCACCATTCCTGGCGATACCGCTGGCACATGGACAAAGGACAACACGTCCGGATTGTTCATTAACTTTACTGCGATGTGCGGCACCACATATGCTGGGCCTGCCAATGCGTGGGCGGGGACGTTTTACCTCGGCGTGACCGGCACCACCAACGGCACGGCGGCGACCACCGATATATTCGTTATCACCGGCGTCGTCATTCTCCCAGGTATCGAGCTGCCGTCAGCGGCACGAGCCCCGTTCATCATGCGGCCGTTTGATCAGGAACTAGCGACCTGTCGCCGATACTTTGAATGGCTCGGGACCGGACTGCCGATTGTTGGCGCGTCAGCGACGGCGGTCAACGGTACGGCAAGATATGCTGTGCAAAAGCGGGCGACGGCAACGCTCTCCCTTACGCGCACCAATCCCGGAATTTTCGGCTGCGGCCCGGGTACATTCCAGAATGGTGTCGGTAGCACGATCAGCATTCCAGGCACATCCGACACGGACGGGGTGTTCTTTCAGATAACGGGCTTCACCGGCCTAACAACAAATGTGCCAGGGATGACCAATGACAGTTACAACATCAAAGTAGACGCGAGACTCTAATGGCAGACTATCAACTCACTGCAACTGATGCCGTAATCCGCACTGCCGATCAGGCCTGCATCCCAAACGATCCCGCCAACCGTGATCGGGCCGAATATGAGAAATGGCTTGAGGACGGCGGCGTGCCCGATCCCTACGTGCCGCCGCCAGAGCCCGAGCCACCACCACCACAGCCGGAGGATCTCGTGCTCTACAACCACGAGAACCGCATCCGCGCCATTGAGGGACAGCCTCCGCTCGAACTCGGCGACTTCAAGGCCCAGTACGGCCTGTGATCGCGCTCTAGCATGATCAATACAGAGAACGGGGCCAAAGTCGCCAACAACATTGTTGATGCGATGCGCGGCTCGCCCGTGCTTTTGGCAATACTGCTGTTCAACTTGATTTTCGTGGTGGTCATGTATCTTGCCATCAACAGCAATAGAGAAAGCATCTATGGCATTCAGCGCACCGTCATCGAGCAGATGGCCAAGAATGACGAGCGATTGCACGAGCTGGTGCAGAATTGCATGCAAGGAAGTCGGCCATGAATGAAGATAGATACCTGACCCAGGGGGGTGCGGACCTCATCAAGCATTTCGAGGGCTGTCTTAAGCTGAAGGGTGGTCTCTACCACGCATACCACTGCCCCGCGAATGTGTTGACGATAGGTTGGGGCCATACCAATCATCACGGGCGGCAATTCGACGAGCACAGCAAATGGACGCTTGAGGAGTGTAATGCAGCGGGCCGCGAGGACATGAAGACATTCGAGAGCGCTGTTCGCCGCTTGGTAACAACGCCGATCGAGCCGTACCAGTTCGACGCCCTGGTCAGCTTCACCTATAACTGCGGTGAAGGCAATCTGAAGAAGAGCACGCTGCTGAAGAAGGTCAACGCGCGCGACTTCGAAGGCGCGGCCCAGGAATTCAAGAAGTGGAATAAGGCAAATGGCAAGGAGCTGGCCGGGCTGACGCGCAGGCGCGCGAGCGAGAGCTTGCTGTTTCAGAACCTGCCCGACGCGAACTATGACGGCAAGGTGGATCCGATCCATCCACCGGCCGATCCAATGCCGAAGGCGGTCGATGACCCCGATTAGCACATTGATCTACTTCGGCACGACCTGGGCGATCGTGCTGATGTGGTTTGCGCTCACTTACTAATGGAGGGAATATGCTGTCCGGTCTCATCGCCCTGGTCGTCTATATTATCGTCATAGGCCTGATCGTCTGGCTGCTGCTCTACCTGATCGAGGCACTCCCGCTTCCGGCGCCGTTTGGCCAGATCGCGCGCGTAGTCGTCATCGCGATCGCCGTGCTGTTTGTGATCATGCTGCTGCTGTCTCTCGTGGGCGAGGGGCCAGCCCTGCCGCGCCTGAGATAAAAGGCCCCGCCTAGGCGCGGGGGAGACGACCTAGGAGGGGCAAGTTACGGAGCCGCGCTGGGGAAGCCCTGTGGAATGAACGGCTCCGAAGTCATTCATTGCAAAGCAATGTTACATCTCCTCCGCGCAAGAGAACCGTCCAGGCGGCGACACCCTCCACCGCTTCTTGCAGCTGCGACACGCCAGGATCTGATAAGCCCGCAGATGCAGCCCCTCCTCCAGCTCCAGTGATTTGCAATAGGGGCACGCCCCCTGCCACAGCACTTTTGCGGCTTCCGTCATCATTACGCTTATGTTCATTGCACTTCCCTTCTCGGCCGCGAGAGATGCTCCACACGGGTCATCCACCAGCCCGGCATATGATCCACCTTGATGTATGCATACTCGAAGTGAACGGCTCGCACTGTGCCGAGTGGCTTGCGCGGCAGATCATTGACCCGAACGCGCGTTCCTCTCGTGAATTGGAGGTGCCCGCTCGTGAATATGTCGGGTATCCGATCGACGATCATTTAATGTCTCCTTCTCTCCAGGTTGAGGATGGTCTCTCGTAAGTGGGCAGTCGCGTTTCGTCTTGGCGGGCGCCCCGGTTTCCGTGGAGGGGCCTTTACCGGCGCCGCTTGCAGGAGGTTTTTCACGGCTTTGGTGAGCCGCAGCACGAGCTGGGACAGATCAGCGATCTCCTGGGACAGCGCGTCGATACGGTCGTCCGTGGAGAGGCCTTCCGCCGGGGGCAGCTCCAGTGCCTCCTCCAGCTTTGGCGCGCTCTGTGGCTTTCTCTGAGGCTTCTGGACGGGTTTTAAAGAGACATTGTCAGCGCGCAGAAATCGGCGGATCTCGGCTCGTACATTGGTCCTCGCGCGCCAGTCGCTAGAGGTAGAGGCCAGGACAATGCGGCGCGGCTCCTTGTCCGGCGTTGCCTGCCACGCGATCTCCATGTGACCGCTGCCGAGGCTGCGGTGCTGGGGCTTTATTCCATGCGACTTCAATTCGCGCAGCGCGAATGTGAGCAGCTCGTTCATGGCGGTTGTCCCCGAGTGAGACCACTCGTAGGCGCAGAAACTAAGACTAACTTAAGCTAAGGTCAACTCGGCTGGGAAAGTGCGAGATTGAATTTACGTAGCAAGATCTGAGGGGTTCATTTTGAGCCCCAACGCGCGTTTAGATTTTTTTTAGCTTGGTAGCGGTACCACCCCGAATTGCAAAGGCCCGGCAGTTGATGCCGGGCCTTTTTGCTTTTCAACCCTGTTAAGCGGCAAGTTGTAGTTCCTGCACGCCGGTTGTGCGCATTTCGTCGATCTTGTCAGACCACCGCTGCATCATCGCGGAGCGCTCGCGCCAGCGCCCGCCCGCGCGGTTGTAGATCGTCTGGACGGAGCTGTCGTTGTGATCGAGCTGTAACTCGATCAGGGCGGATTGATCAGGCCAACGAAGCACTTCCTCGCCTTCGATGATGCGCCGTTCCTTGTTCATCATGGTCGAAAACGACGAACGGAAACCGTGCGGAACGTGGATGTTCCTGTACCCGGCGTCGTCGCGCATCGCGCAAACCAACGAGTATTCACGAGCGGTCGGGAACAGTCGCGCGTGGCCGCCGGTGCGACAATGCAGCGCACGCAGCTCAGCGATGGCCTGACGCGACAGCGGGACTTCGAGGGCGCGGCCCGCGGCCGAGGTTCCCTCGCGCTGCTTCTTTTGCTTGAGCACCTCGGCAGGGATGGTCAGCTTGCAGGCCTCCCAGTCAACGTTCCGCCACTCGGCCGACATCAGCTCGCACGGGCGCAGCGCAAACATAGCCAGGAGCCGCAGCGCCGTCGCGACCTCCTCAGTCTTGATGCGCTTGGCGGCGCGTGCGGCGATGCCCTTGCGGGAGACCCTATCCGGCATCGCGTCGATGTCGCGCATCAGCTGGCCGAAGGCGACCGGGTCGATAATGGCCGGGCGTGCCTTCGTCGGTGGCCGGTCAAAGCCTTTGCCGCGACACCCGGCAAAAGGATCGGTCTCGACATAGCCGCGCCCATGCGCCCATTCCATCAGCTCCCTGGCGTCCGTCCGGGTGATGTGGACCTTCGAATGCTTGCCTTCATCGTCGATCTTGGTCAGCAGTTTGGTCAGGTGCGACTTGCTGACCTCGGTGATCGGGACGTTGCCGAATGCCTCGCACATGTACCTCGCCGTGCGGTGCTTGCGGTCGTAGCTCGTCTTGGCGTAGCCCTTGCGCTCGACGCTCTTCTCCAGCCACTCCTGGGCGATCTCGCTAAAAGGGCGGTTCTTGCTCCTCTCGACTGCCTCGGTGCGCTTGGCCTCTGCCGGGCTTACTCCGGTCTCCAGGAAGCGCGCGTGCGCCTCGCGGGCCTCCTTCAGGGACATCTGGGGATAGACGCCCAGGGAGCCCCGCTTCTCCACGCGCTCGTCACCGACCTTCTCATAGTACTTGAAGCGCCAGTACTTCTGCCCCTTTGCCGTGACGAGCAGGAAGAGCCCGCGGCCATCGGCCAATTTGTAGTCCTTGTCCTTCGGCTTGGCGGTCTCGATGGCGCGGACGGTGAGTTCGTGGGTGTACTTCTTCATGACCTTCTCCTGTGATGACAGGGAAGTTCTAGCCGAAAATAGACCCCTAGAATAGACCCCCTAGGGCCGCGGTTGGTGGTGAAGGCTGGCGACCGCTGGTGAACAGAGTAAGCAGATTAAACTAACGTCCCCAGTAGCTTAGCGGTTGATGGTGAAGGCTGGTGAAGGCTGGTGAAAGCTCATTGGATTCTAGTCTAGAATCAAATATTATTACAAAGGGGCCTATTTTTAAGGGGTTTCCGTAGAAACCCCCAAATCGTAGACCCCTTCAAGAACCCCCACACATCAAGGACGGGGGCCGATTGGCTCCAATTCGCTCTCCAGGGCTGCATCGACGCTGTCGAGATCGATGACTGTCTTGCGGCCAAGCTTGAAGGCCTTGATCGCCCCGGAGTTGATCCGGTCGTACAGCTTGGTCGTTCCCCACTTGGAGTAGGCGACGGCCTCTTTCACGGTGGCGAGACGCATGTCATTCCTCCTCCAGGCTGCGGTACTTCTCCTGAGAGTTCCGGATCAGCAGCAGCGCCGAGCACAGCTCACGCTCGCAGCGCCGGAGGTCGTCCTCCGCGAGGCTTTCGAAAGCGGGCCGCCGGGTCAGCAGGCAGGCGTGACGGGCGACAAGCTTTGCCCCGGAGCTGATCATGTCGAGATGCCGGGAGACTTGGATGTTCCACTGTTCCAGGGTTAGCGGTTTCATGAGCACCCCCTAGTTCTTGGGGAAACGGAAGGCGGCTTCGATCTGAGCGCCCATCGTCTCAAGCTGCTGCGCGCGGAGACGATCGAGCTGCTCCGAGCGCGCCTCCATGCGGTCGGCCCGCTCGATCATGTAGCGGGTATAGCTCTCCTGGGCGTCGGCGCCCCGGTGAAGGGCCACCGAAATCTCGGAGAGCGCATCGACCAGCGCGTCAAAGTATTCAGCGATCGTCTCGTTCAAGGGCTCTTGCAAAGTCTTCGTCATCGGTCACCTCCCTACAGATCCCCTCAACGGGGTTGAATTCGATTATGCGGAGCACTCGGCCGTATTGCCCTTGCCGGATATCCTCCAGCACGCGCGCACGCGTCATGTCAGCCACATCCACTTCGTAGATGATGGGGCCAGCGCGATGATCGGAAATCACGAGAATGTACATTCGGTCGAGCATGACCGCGACGATAACGCAGGATCTGAGTATTTCAATGCCCGCGGAGGATGCAGAAACCATATTGCGGTGGAAACCGGCTCACCGATTCGCTCTGTTCGCAACCTGTCCTAAAGGGAAATATTTTTCAGCGATTGCGGTTTGCTGTACTGTTACAAAGCTGACATAACTCATGTTAACGACAAAAAATGCTCCCGGGAGGCTCTGCGGCAGGGAGGACTTGGGAATATGGACTTCAGTGCAGAATTCGAAACAAACGTCGAGGGTATTGCGGCAGAGATGCTGTCTCGCATGCCATTTGACGACCCCGACGCATGCCGGGATATTTGCGTCGTGCTTCCGTTAATGCTTGATGTAGCGCTCACTAGTCGGGAGCAGAGGCACTCTCGGCCGCCTGCTTCCGACGACCTCGGCTTGTAACATCTCTCTTGCGTATTCTTCTCGGAGCCTTGAGCGCGCGCGTCTCTCTCTCCTCGCGCTCAAGGGCCGTGATGGCATTACGCTGATGGATCGGCATAAAGCTGGTTTTTCCCAGTAGCAGCCAATCCAGCGACAGATCTTGCAGTCTGTTTGCGAGCACCAGGATGGACTTGATCGGCAGCCGATAGCCGCATTCGTAATGATTCCAAGCCTGTTGCGAGATCCCAACTCGCCGCGCGAACTGCGCCTGAGTTTCTCCGTACAGCTTTCGGAGCACGCGCAGACGCATGCGGAACTCCTCCTTGTCGAAGTATGGTTCTTTCACGCCGAATACTCCCCGTAGAAGACTATTCCCTCAAGCGTCGCAATTAGTACGCCAACAATACACATGGCGATATGACCATTGTGGATAAGTTCGTACTTTTTGAGTCTGGCCAAAAGTAGGAAACGAGCGCAGCTTACTCCGCATCGGAGTTATTAATAAACACGATGCAGGGAGGTTCAGATGCGCCAACTCAACACAGCTCGCGATGTAGTCAACGCCCTCGGTGGCCCCGATGCGGTCGCCAAGCTGACCGGCGCGAGAAGCACTAAGAACATCTCGCATTGGGTCTGCCGCGCACGAACATTCCCCGCGCGCTATCACTACGTGATGACCACAGCGCTCCAGAAAAAGAAAGCCGACGCACCGCCGTGGCTTTGGAATCAAGCCTCCAGCAAGAGGAGGTAGTCATGCGTGTAGACGTTTATCCCGTGATACCAGCCGCGGGTCCGAAATGGCCGAAGCTGCTCGAAGTCAAGCAGATCGTCTGCGAATATTACGACATCACGAAAGCCCAGCTCGAAGGCGAAGTCAGGACCGCATGGCCTGTGCGCGCGAGGCACGTTTTTTGCTATCTGGCCCGGCGCTACACGATCGCATCGTCCAGGCAGATTGGCCAATTCCTCGGCGGCAGGGATCACAGCACGGTTGTCCATGCCTTCCAAAAGATCGAGCTGCTGCTGATCGATGATCAAAAGATGAAGGACGAGGTCGGTGAGCTGCGCGCTCGCATTTTCGAGAAGGTCTCGCAGCGTATTGGAGAAAAGTCATGACAAACCTCAATCCCGACATCCTGCGCCGTGAGATCGAGGCGCTCCGCCGTGAACTGGGCGAGCACGACGAAGACAACGAGCTGCGCCGCGACATGCTAGAGGGCGCGACCGACATGCACGAAGTGCTCCGCGAGCTGGTCGCCACTACCGACGACACCGAGACCCTGATCGACGCCCTGGACGAGCGGATGGAGCGGCTCGCATCACGTCGCAGTCGGCTGAAGCAGCGGGTCGAGACGATGCGTGGCACCATCCTCAAGATCCTCCAGGCCGCGGACCTCAAGAAGTTGGTGCTGCCGGAGGCGACGCTGTCGCAGCGCCAGCAGCAGCCGCAGCTCGTTGGCGTGCTCCACGTCAATGCTGACGAGCTGCCCGACCACCTCTGTCGGATCAAGCGCGAGCCCGACCGCGTGGCAATTCGCGAAGCCCTGATGAAAGGCGATCTTGTCCCTGGCGTCTTTCTCTCGAATGCACCGCCCACGCTCACGATCAGCACGAGGTGAGCCATGCAAGAGATCTTCAATCAACTCGCCGCACCATTTCCCACCGCGCTGATTAATTGGCGCGTCGGCTCGACCAACGAGCGCTGGAAAAAAGAAGGCGAACCGCTGAAGGGCATACCGTTCTGCTACGTCGATGCCAGGGCAGTCATGGACCGGCTCGATGCCGTCGTCGGCCCAGGTGGCTGGCAATGCAGCTATACGCCGGGCGTCGGCAACTCGATCGTCTGTAACATCGGCATCCTTGTCGTCGGTGATCAGTGGATCTGGAAAGCCGATGGTGCTGGTCCCTCAGACATGGAGGCCGAAAAGGGCGCGCTCAGTGACGCCTTCAAGCGGGCGGCTGTGCGCTGGGGCATCGGCAGATATCTCTACGACATCGACCCGCCCAAGGTCGTCCTGGAGCAGCGCGGCAAGAGCGTGCTGATTCCAAAAGAAGTCCAGGAGGATCTGCGCCGGTTCTACAACAATTTCGCGCGCGGCTTCATGCAGAAGGAGAGCACATGAACGAGGCCGAGCGGGCGCGCGAAAACGCGATCAGTTTTGAGGTGAAGAAAGACGGCCTCCAGCAACGTCAAAGTGGAGATTGGGTGCTGCGGGTAACCGTCGCGGCGATCGACATGCATCAGGTGATCGTCAATGCCCCGATGGGCACACGCTTCATGTGCGTCCTGGTGGAAGTCAACGATGATGAGACGCCGGTCGAGCACAAGCTGATGGAACGCGACAAGTGGCGTGACCTGGGCGCGACCCGGCAGGCCGGTATCCGCTGCAACGACCCGGTGTTCTGGGCGTATCTGCGCGAGCAGTGGGGCCTCAAGGTTGACGACGAGGCCGACGCCGCTGGCGCTGTGCGCGGCGCCTGCGGCGTCACATCGCGCTCCGATCTTGGCAAGGTCGGCCAGGGCGAGGCACGCCTGCGCTGGCTCAATCTCGACAATCAATTCCAGGCATGGAAGGCGAAAGAGCATGCGTGATGACCCCGCATACCTCGCGTGGCTGCGCACACAGCCGTGCGTGATCTGTCGCGACAATGTGCATGTGGAGGCAGCTCACTTGCGTGTCGGCTCGATCAATGACGGCAAGCCCTACACCGGCATGCAGGAGAAGCCATCCGACAGATGGGCGCTGCCGCTGTGCTCGAAACATCATCGCGAGCAGCACTCAATGAACGAGCTGGAATTCTGGGCGAGCTACAACATCAACCCGTTCGAACAGTGTCAAAAGCATCAGGTCAAGGTGCGCAATCCAATGCCAAAATTTCCATTCGAAAAACGCAAGAAGGAAGAATGATATGCCGAAAGGGTTCAAGCAGGCAGGTCCGAAGCACATCCGGGAAATCCTGAAGTTGTTGGACGAATCACTCGTTAAGGCTGATGGACCCGACAACATCTGGAAATACAAGGCGGGCATCAGCGACCACACGATCGCAGAGATCGTCGGGCTATCCCATACTTCAGTCGCCCACGTGAGGATGGAGTGTTACGGCCGATTATTTCGCCAGCATGCTTCAAAGGGAGCGGTTTCCAGTGCAGCGCTCGATGACCTGATCGACGCGATTACTTCGCTGGCGCACACAACGGAACTCATGCAGAGCCAGTTAGATGAGCTGACGCGCCGCCACGATACCCTGTGCAAAGATCTAGCAAGTCACGGCGTGCTTGACTGCCGTCACCTCGTTATGCCCAAGAACGACGCGCACGTAGGGACAGCCTGATGCAGATACCCGAGAGGTTTGTAAAGCAGTGTGAGATCGGGAACCACGAGTTAGACATCCGCTCGCCCGGCATACATCAGTGGACTTCGGGTTGGGTGATGCAACGTACCGGGGGCGGCGGCCACGGCGTCTCGCTACCTCAGCGAGCCGATCGCTGGGCCTGCCGCTATTGCGTCGAACGCATAACCAAGGGCTATCAGCGAGACATGTTTGGAGCACGCTAATGAGTACACGTCCCTGGATGCCGTTTAATATCGCGGACTACCACGCAGACACTAGGCACCTCTCCACCGTACAGCATGGCGCCTACATGCTGCTGATCCTCCACTACTGGGCGCGTGGTGACTTGCCTGATGATGACCAGCAGCTCGCAAACATTACCGGACTGTCGATGGAGGAATGGCTCGCGAACCGCGCCGTTATCAACCGCTTTTTTTTCGACGGCTGGAAGCACAAACGGATCGAGCACGAGCTGAAACGGCGCGCTGAGATCTACCTCAAGAAGCGCGCAGCGGCCGAAAAGAGCAACTTTAAGCGCGAAATGAACAAATTTCGGCGCCTCTGACGTTCTGCATAACGTTGTGCTTAAGCAAAAGGGGGGCGTTTGCATAAGCGTATACATAAAACATATAAACCAACTACTACCTTCTCTGTGGCCGCGCGCGAGGTTTCCAATGGGAACTCGCCGCGGCTTCTCAGCAAAGCAATGATCGACGACACCAGCGGCCCGACCGAATATCGCATCCTCCAGGCAGACGGCAATTACACCCTGGTCGGCCGGGCCAAGTCCAACAGGAAATGGACGTTCCTCGACGACCCCCTAGGGAGGGCGCTGATGCGTGGTCTGGTGGAGGGCCAGGAGTATGGCGCCCTTCGCCGTTATGCCACTCACTGGACCGCTGGCGGCCTCTCAGGGGCACTCCAGAGCGTAGATCTCGATCGGGTCTATGCGGTGGACTTCTCAGGTGGAGGGCTGGCCAAGACCGAGGCGCAGCAGGATCATCGCGACGCCTACCACGCGGCAAAGTCCGCCATCGGTCACCGGCCGTCACTGGTGGCCGATCACGTCGCTTGTTACGGGCACTCCCTCACCGATGTCGGGCACATCCTAGGCTACCAGAGCGCGGCGCACGGACGGAACGCGGCGCTCGAGCTGCTCCGCGAGGCAGGCTACAGGCTTGTGGAGTTCTGGGATAAACGTTGACTGCCGGGTCATTTACGCGCAGGATTTGAGTATTCGCAGGGATTGACCTTCCGCCCACCCCCCGAGATCCCTGCGGATGGGACATGACGCGGCTCCTTGAACGGCAAAGGCCCCTACGGGGGCCTTTGTTTTAGATCTTGAGATCTTCAGGTTTCGTCTTGTGCTTGACCATCAGCTGCAACAGCGCGCTGATGTAGGGAGGCACCGGCCACTCGCCGTTAGCCCACCTCCGGATCTGCCGGTCGCTTAAGCCAAACTGGCGGGCAAACGCTACTTGCGTAAACCCGCATCTGTTGAGCGCCAGGAGGAACTCGCCCGCGGTCATGCTGCAAGCCTCTGGATGAGACGGTGGGTCGTGGCATGCGCCCAGTCGGCGCCGGTCGCGGTCTTGAGGCCGCGGGCGTTCAGCTCGGCGGCGATCGCACGCACCGGCAGATGAGACATCGGCGCCACGATAGCCCTAAAACCCTCAGCGAAGGCCGCTGCGGCGTTTTTCTGAACAAGTGCGCCTTGACCACCACCTAGGACTTGACCGCGCTCACGGGCCGCCTGAAGGGCTGCCTTGGTACGCTTGGAGATCATCTCTGCCTCCAACTGGGCGACCGAGAGCATGATGTTGATCTGGAAGTTGTCCGCATTGGGCATGTCGGCGATGCGGAACGAGATGTCCGTGCGCTGGAACAGAGTAGCGCCGAAGGCGACGTTACGGGTGATGCGGTCGAGCTTGGCGGAAACAATGACAGCTCCAGTCAGCCGTGCGATCTCAAGGGCGGTCGCCAGCTGGGGACGGGTCCGAAGTGCATCGGAGCCCTTGCCGGTCTCGATCTCGATGATGACATCGATCAGCTCATAGCCGTAGGACTGACAGAACGCATTGATGGCAGCCTGCTGCGCCTCGATGCCCAGGCCGGACTTGCCTTGGCGATCGGTGGAGACGCGGACGTAGGCGATTGCGGATTTCATGTGGAACACTCCCCTGCGGAGACCCATCAATAGGACACCATGTCCGGTCCTGTCAATGGGTCGGGATAGCACGACCCAAAAAAGACCCCGCCAATTGGGCGGGGTTTTCTGGGGTTATTTCTTTTTCTTCTTGGGCGGCTCCGCCGTGGCCACAGGCGGATTAAGGCACTTGCTGAGGTCTTCCTTGGAAACATCGATCGAGCCCCAGCCGACCATGGAGTTGCCGTTCAGCTCATAGGCCCGCTTGAGGGCGCAAACCTTGATCTTCTCGTCAAGATCGTGGGCATTGGCGGCGATCGAGCAGCCCGCAATGATCAGGGCAGCTATGAACAGCGCAGTGGCTGTTCCGACCATCAGGCCTTCGACCATGTCGAGGTCGAGGGGTATAGTGGGCTTAGTCATCATTTGAACCCCTGTCTGGTTTTGGTGGTGATTAGGCCCGGCGACGTGGTCACGCGCGCCGCCGGGCTGTTGATTAGTCGTTTAGGATTGTGGCGCCTTGGCCATATTTCATTACTCCGGAGCGGAGAACCGCCCAAGACGCATCAATGGGACATCATGTCCGGTTTGGCAATAACTTTATGGGGAATAATGGAAGATTTCTGGATCGGCGTCCTATCAGGCCTACTCCTCGGCGGAGTACTGGGAGTATTCCTGGCGCTGATGGCGCGTGAGTGCATCTGTGAAGGGTACGAATAGAGATGAAGCTTGCGGCTGATGATCGTACCCTAGAGAGGGAGCTGAAGAAGATCAGCGCCGTCATCGACACGATGAGCCCGCTCGACGGGTTCAACATACTCTGCTGCCTTCACCTAGCTATGTGCGGCGTCAACCGTGTGCCTGATAGGCTGATGAACCAGCTCTGCGAGCTGTGGGACGAGATCAACGAACACCTTGAGGAAGCAGATGGCAAAGAAACCAAAGCCCAGGCCTAAGCCGAAACCGGGCTGCTGAGTGGCGACGCGGCAGACCTGATGAAGGTATGCGGACATCAGGGGTTTCGGTTAGCGAGACCTAGCCGCGCGCCGAGGGCAATGCTCCCTGGTGCGGTGGCCAAATTGTGGCAAACGAACATGAGAAAGCCAATCCAGAGCGCAGTGCAAAGGGAACTAAGTGCCTAGGCCAACGACCAAAAGCAGAGGAGAGGTTACGGACCTGAGATCGCAGGCGAGAGTGCATACTGCTATGGCGATCAGGACGTTAGCAGGCGTGGCGAAGAGCCCGGATGCGCCTCCGTCAGCACGCGTCACCGCAGCATCTGAGCTGCTCGACCGCGGCTGGGGCCGAGCTGCCGTCACGGTCGCAGGTGAGGATGGAGGGCCAATCCAGGTCGTCATCCGCCAACTCGTTGATATCATTGATCATTCCAAGACGATCGAGCATGAGCCCAGCCAGATCGAGCCATCTTTGTCTCAGCCCGACGAACGTTGAGGTGAGACAAGATCTGAGTACTTGACTTGCTAAGCCATTGATATCACAGCACTTCGCCTCGGCCGCGCTACTCAGCCTCTGCGAACTGGGACCGTAGGGACGAAGCCACCAGATCTAGTAGGTATCCCACAGGTACCTACTAGATATTGGGGGTGGGCGTGACCCCGGGGGGATATGTCGGGATTGAATCGGGTCGGGTACCGGTACCGGTGATTGCCCCATATTCCCGCGATTACCCCATATTCCCGACGCGATCGCCCCACATTCCCGCGCCAGATCCGCCGAATATGCGCCGTACCGCGTATCTTCCGCGTATCTTCCGCGTATTTCCCGCTGGAGCCTTCATGGAAGCCCCTGTCTGCAAGCTCTGTGGTAAGCGCCATTGGTCCCGCCTTTGCTATGAACCGTCACGCAACGTCACGTCACGCGTGACGCGTAACGCTAACAACGTCACGGAGCCCGTGACGCCCGTCACGACGATCGTGACGCCACAGGTCGCTGACCTGGAGCAAGAGGTGGGGCACTGGAAGCAAGAGGCCGCCCGCCTGGAGGCGGAGGTGAAGCACCTCAAGCAGCAGCTCAGCCCTATGACGGCAGCCGAGCGCGCCAAGAACTATCGGAAGCGAAAGAGCGGAGCCGACGCTTAAGCATCACCGAAAGCGTCGGTCTCCCGGACCCGCTCTCGCGGTGTCCTGGCATCTGCCGGGGCTGGGGGCCTGGGACAGCAGATGCGTTAGAATTTATCGGCCCAGACGGCGGGCGGATACTTGGATCCAAAGTGTTACCCCGCACAACATCCGTCTGGGCCTGCTCCGCAGCGGGCTAACGTCCTTAGCCGGACTAGATCATTACCGGCGCCTGCGGCATTCCTACTCCCCGGTGAGCGTCCAGGGTATCAAATACGCCGTCCAGGTAGAAGCCTGAGGAGGAGGAATAATCATTCTGTGAGCCACATCTGGGAAAACCATCGCGATGTTTGTCTCGCCTGTGGTCGCACGAAGCAAGAGATCGTCGATTCGTTGATCGAGTGCGACGGCAAGCTCGAATACCGGGAGTGGCTGCGCGGCGCGACGTTCGTGCGCGAGCCGATCGTGAGGATCACGCACGGCCTTTCAGCTCGGGCTGGCCCTCGAAGCGGGCAATCATTTCCTTCATCAGCGTTACCACGTCGTCGCGGTTAGCACCGTTTGAAATGAAGTTGCAGCGCCC
>Ga0318562_10000191_pt1 | contig 29561 bp, 38 predicted proteins | sample GRESIP066b5f18_FD_203688 | JGI IMG/M metagenome (GOLD analysis project Ga0318562, IMG submission 203688) | Tropical soil microbial communities from Luquillo Experimental Forest, Puerto Rico - GRE.SIPMG.066b5f18 | ecosystem: Environmental > Terrestrial > Soil > Tropical forest > Bulk soil... | reverse complement strand
ACCGCCATAAGGGAATATCGCCCCCGGAGGCACATAGCTTTGGACTGTAGCAAGATTGGCTGCGTCCGTGGTCGCAACGGGGGCGGCGAGCCCGGTGATCCGGTGGCCCCCCATCGGAATATTGTTCGTGGCCGGACTTTGACCGTCGCGCGTGATGCAATCGCTAAGGCCCGTCGCGGCATCAGTGAAATTGGTGTTGACATCCTCAGCCTTTGCAACCGTGTTAGGCTGCAAAGTCAACTCAGGGTTAAATGTGCCTGAACCGTTGAAAGGTGCCACTACCATTCCCCCTTGTGTATGGCAACAGGAGCACTATATGAGTAATTCATCGGAGAACCCACATCATGCAATGCATCCTATGCTCAAAAGAAGCGATAGCTCGCCGACTGTGCCGGAATCACTATTCAAGTCACTATCAGAAAGGAACGTTTCGCTCGTTCCGCTCAGTTAGGGAAGACTTGCCACTCAGTGAGAGATTTCTCGCTATGGTACCTGACCATTCAGATCCCAGTCAGTGCTGGGAATGGTCCGGGCACCGCCGAAAGGATAAGTTCGACTACGGCCTATTTTGGATGAACCGCAAACAGGTGCGCGCGCATCGCATCTCATACATGCTGTTCAATGGTCCGATATTAGAAGGCGAAGATGTCCTTCATAGATGCGACAATCCCCCATGCGTGAACCCAGCGCATCTCTTTAAGGGACCACGGGCCGCCAACAATAAGGACACTTCCGAGAAGCATCGCTTCCCGCTGGGCTTGCGCCATCATGCAACGAAGCTCACCGATGAGGAGGTGTCAGCCATTCGAAACGACACGCAGATGAGCGGAGCCGAATTGAGTATCAGGTTTGGAGTTAACCAATCCACGATCTCCCGCATCAAGAACGGCAAGAGACGCCCATTCCTTTCGTCTCACTTACCCGCCTGAGCACGTTTAGGGAACGATGGGACACGGTGGTAGGCTGATCCAATGCAATCAGGAGATCATTCCGATGAATGAATTTGAGCGGGCCCCCGTGGTGTTTCTGATGCTCATATGCACTGCCCTGTTGTGGCTATTCGCCTGGGGCGTTAAGTCTTTCGCTGTGTGGCTATCGAACAGCATGCCTTTGGTGCCGTTCCTCGGGCTTTCTGCCCTGATCATATTGGGGCTACTGCTTATCGCACGCGTTGTTGATCAGCGAGATGCTCGTTTGCGAGCAAAGCAGCCGCCAGATTACTGAGATACTCCACGCCTTGACCGGCCGCTTGACTATTTCCTAGGGCGGCCGATCGTGCTTGAAGCTGTCTAACCATTTCTCTTAACGCTGGACCTGTCCTCGTCACAGCCCCAGCTAGTTCATTCGCCATCTGAGCGGGCACGCCTGGATTCTGCAAAGCTCTCCCGATCAGATTGATGCCTTTGCGGCCGAGCTCGAGCGGCCCACCAAGCGCCGTGACATTTTGAAGGCTTCCGGGCACCCAGTCCATCCGAGGCGCGATGGCCGCCCTCGTGGCGGCAACCGCCTGGGCTCTAGGGTCGGTTTGGGAGCCTTCGCCGATCTTGCCGGATGTTGCCCCGAAGGTCGCCTCCCTTGCCCGCGCATTCTGCAAGTTGGCGATTGGCTGATTCCCGAACGCCGTTGCAAGCTTCTGCTCGTTCCATCCAGGCACCGTATCGCTCGGCTTGCTCTGAAACACGGTGCTGAGCGCTTGCGCGTCGTTGGGGTTAGTCCCTACGGATCGATAGATATTCCCGGCGAGGCCGATACGCTGCCCTTCCTGCTGACCTGGCGTCAACTGGCTGAATTGGCCGCTATAATAGTCAGGATGCAGCGCATTCGGTCCAGTCGCGAGTACTTTGTCACGCCCCGCTTTTATGGCATCCATCACGGATGCGAGTTGCGAGGAGGGAATGTTGATGTTGGCATACCCGGGAACCTGATCCCGGATCGCCTGATTGATCTCGCCCCGGACTTGTCCGATCGTCCCTTGCGTCTTGCTGAACATGCCAGGCGCGACGCCGAGCGTCGGATCGCCATGCTTGATCAGTGTGTCGAGATCCATCTTCGTGTTGTGGATCTTCTCGGAACTTGTCGTTGGTAGGAGACTGCCATCCGGCAATTCATCCATCAGATTCCTACGAACGCGATTTAGCACATTGGCTTCGGCGCCGACTGCCGTGTTGAGTTTCTGCCCAACAGTTGCCAGAGGCCCAGAAGCATCCATTACAGGCGTGTTGGCAAACACCTGCGGCAGTCCTTTGTGCAACTGCGAACGCTGTGCTTGAAGCGCGTCCGAAACCACCTGCGGGCTTACATCAGGCCCGATATTAGCGTTGATGTCCGCATTGAACCGAGCATTGGTGCCCTGCGCCCGATTGCCGAAGAACTGCCGCACCTCACCCATGGCTTCCGGGTGCTCAGTCAATCCAGCAGCGCCCTGCGCCGCGCTCAGCATGTTCGGGCCCGTGTCGGCTAACGTCCCCTGCGATCCTAGCCGATCGATCACGCTATTGATCGTCTGGCCGCCCGTTCTCGCGACCTCGTCGGCCACCATCCTTTGAGTGAGATAGTCCGCCACCCGGTTGCCCATATTCGACACGGCTGGCGCGAACCTGTTTCCTAAAGCTGTGGCAGCAGCGCCAATCGCTCTGCCCCCTACCGGAATGGCTCCTCCTATGAGGCCGCCAACAGCGCCCCCTTTAAGGACATCAGGAAGTGCATGCTGCACATCGGTCAAATCCGGCGCTGCGGATGCTCCCTCCAGAGCCCCAAGCCCCATTCCAGCCATAGCCCCACGCGCCGCTTTGCCGACTAAGCCGGCACCCTTTAATGCCCATCCCACCCCTGGCGCAGGGAGCGCAACTGCGGATGCAAGCTGTGCTGCCCGTTCCATTTGTGGGTCAGCCGCTGCTGCCGCGGCATCAGCTGCACGTGTGGCTGCGAGATTTCCCGAATAGTCGCCTTGCGTGCCACCGATGCCCGTTGCAGTTTCGAACGCCGCTCGAGCTCGATCGCTGAAAGGCAGATTGGCCAATGACCTCGTTGATAGCCTGCCGAGCTTGACTTCGTTTTCGCCAGCTATCTGAGAGGTCGGGCGTCCCTGTGCATTCGGGTCATAAGACGTTAGCGGCTGTTCTCCAGGCGCATAGTCAGGAACGGACTGAGGCACGGTATAGCTGCCGCCAAACCGGCTAGGCCGAGTAGCCGGCGCCGCCGGGATAAGATCATCGAACATGCCCCCAGCTGCCGGGGCAGTTGCCTGTGCTGGGATCAAGTCATCGAACATACCGGCCATGTCAGAGCCCAGTCGGATCTATGCCCCGCTCACGCAAGCGCTTGATAACAGCGTCGCGCGGAGCACCCTTGGCAATTGCGGCTCGAGCCTCGGCCAATCTATCCGTCTGAGGCGCAGCCGCACCGGCAGCAGACGCGGGTGCGCCTGCCGGCGCGCCCTGTGCCGCGGGTGCGCCACCCTGAGCCGGAGCAGGCGCCCCCTTCTGCGGTAGGGACCACGTAGGCTGCGGTGGAGTAAGGGATTGATACTTCTTCCACCTGTCCGATGTCTTCGGTATCCCCTCGAAATCGCCTCCCACCTGCCCGAGTTCCAGGCCATATTGGATCATCGCGTGGAGGTTAGCGAGAATTTGATGGCGGCCCTCAGGAGTTGTAGTCATCCTGCCGAGCACTTCGGGGCTAATGCCAGCAACACCAGGCGGCAATTGGGTCTGAAGATTGTTGACGAGCGCACGGAATGTATCGATGCTGCTCAAGTTGTCGCCGATAGGCAGGCCGGTTTTCTCCTGGGCGAATGCCTTGAGTTTGGTGATTGTGCCAATGTCCTCGATATTATCGGCGGCCTTGTCAGCGAGATCGATCACGCTCAATGCCCCGCGATATTGCGGCACCGCTGCTGCTGACTTGCCCATTGTCGTAAGGGCTTGCTCTTGCTGCGCCTGGAGTGCCTGCTGGTCGCGCCAATATTGCTGCCATCCGGCTATAGTTGTCGGCATACCGGTGGCGGCTCCTGCGGCTGCGGGAGCTCCTACGCCCGCGCCTCCACTCCCTGGGAATGCCGTCTGTCCGGTAGGCAGACCGCCTATCGTTGGCTGATAGGCAGGGACAGACCCTCCCGAGATTGCCCCGGTCAGCATGCCCGGCGCGACCTGCGACTGACCAGGCGTCCCGCCCGCCGGCAACCGGCCAGGAACCGCATAATGGACGCCGCCTGTGGCGTCGGTAAAGGGCTGCGGCGTATACTGGCGTTGAAGTTCGGCTCGCTGCCATTCCGGAACGTTGGGATTGACAAGGACATGCGCCAATTGGTCGGGCGGCATTCCTCCCTGTGCGCCCAGAGGTGCATTCTGCGCCATTTGGACGGGCGCTGGCTGACCTCCGGCTCCCGGAGCCATCTGCGGGCGCTGCGCCGGCCATGGCACGCCAGCGCCCGGCTGCGGGCTTCCTGCGGCATATGCCATCGGAGCGCCCCCCTGACCCATGAGGGCCGAAGCGAGAGCAAGCCGCCGGCTGTAGCCGTTTGAATTTTCGGGATGCTGCGGGCTATAGCCTCCAGGCCGCTCATACATCAGCGCAGCCGCGGTTGCCTCTTGCGGAGTCCGCGCAGCCCTAAGCGCTTGGCCAGCTGAGCGCTCGGTTCCAAAGCCAGGGTCGTCAGGGGAGCCAGACAGCCCCATTTCGACAAGGGCAAATTGGCGCTGCGCGTTGGAATCATTTGGCGACATGCCATACTTGCGGGCAAATGCCACCTCATTGGAATGGCGCGGATCTCCGGGACTGTCATGCCATTGGCCAAGGCCGGCCGATGTGCCGCTATCGCCTACGGCAGTCGTCCTGAAGCCACTCTCGGCTCCAAAGCCGCCGACAAGCCCGGCAGCCCCCGCGTTGCCGAGTGTCGGTGCATAGTAGCTTGCCAGATCGCCCGCGCTCGAGGACGCACCGCCACCCGCTTGTGGTTGGGCAATCGCAGGAGGCATGCCACCGCCTTGCGCGCCACCAGCGGGCGTATATTGCCTAGCTGATCCCTCAAGCCTCTGCTGATCGAGAGCCGCCGCCTGATCGCGCAGGCGACTCGAGCCCCAGGCATTCGCAAGGGCACCAAGCACTCCGGCCCAGCTTTTGGCTTCCGGCTGGTTGGCCAGAAGCTGTGTCGCTGTGGCGCGCAGATTGGCAACCTGCTCCGGCGTGATATAGGCCGGATTGATGAAATTCGGGCTCTGCTGAGCCGCCGCGTCGAGCTGCAGATCGTTCGTGAAGTCCATGGATCAAAGGCCCTTGAACGGATCGAAGCCGCCTATCCCGCCGAATAGCCCACCAATGGCACCGCCTAGGCCGCCAGCGCCGCCGAACAAGCCCGTGCCAAGGCCACTAGCCAGCGTTCCGAGCCCACCCATCGTGTTCTGGAATTGGTTCTGTTGGTTCTGGTAGTAGTTTTGCGCCTGGCCCTGATAGTTCGGGGGCTGCACGCTCGCGGTCGGCGTATTGACGAATGGCTGCGATACTCCGCTGATGCTGGCGCTGGGCGAGGTCATTCCGAATAGCCCCGCTAATGTCTGCATGGGCAGTTGGTAGTTCTGGACCGCCTGAGCATAGGCTTGCGGCTCGAATTGCATGAGTGCCGCAGCATTGGCCTGATCTTGCGATGTGTAGTAGCCACGCATCGCATTGTCCCAGGCTGCTGACCCTTGCGTGATGCCCTGATCCTGAAGCTGCGATTGCAGGTTGCTTAGCTGGTTCTTGTAGGTCGGCTGCATATAAGAGTTGAATGCAGCCATCTGCGCCTGAACCTGCGGCGAGGACATCCCCAGCAAGTCCGGAGGCTGGCCATAGAGATTCCCAAAGGTGCCCGCAAGATTGCTTGCGGTATTGGCGATGCTGCCCTGCGTGTTCTGAAATTGATTGAGCAACGTTTGAAGCTGAGGCGTAAGCTCCTGCGTCGCGTACATGCCATTGCCGGGCGTCCCCGTATAAGTCAGAGATCCGAATGGCGTGACTTGGTTGATCGCGTTCAGGCCAATCTGGTTGACCCCAGCCTGCTCGTTAAAAGCCTGCTGGATCGGGGCCAGAATTGCCGGGTTGGTTTCCTGGGCGTTAGGCTGACTTAGGCTCATTCAGCCCTCCGAGAAGGCGAGTGGCGTCTGTGGCGAGAAGGCCGAACATGATGGCATCCTGGGCTCGAGATGGCCCATAATAGGAGCGCAATAGGCCCTCGTAGCGGAAGCCGAGTTTGGTTAGATGCCGCGCTACAATCTTATTGCTCCGCGGCGTTCGGCAGGTCACGCGATTAACCCGAAGTACCCTGAAGCAGAACAGCGCTATGCCGCCGGCCACGTATCGGCTCAAGCTGCGTGGTCCCCAATAACAAAGCTCGACATTCGAGCCGTTGTAGTCGTGGAGCGTTGCGGCTCCCACGATCCGGTTATCGCGATCGACAATGCCGAGGGCCGATATCCATGGCGCAAGGCCGGCCGCGTATTTGTCTTTGGCCCATGCTGCTACGGCTTGATCCTGGCCGAAGAGGAGGCGCGTCATTGCAAGTGCGCCTCACACATAGGCCCCAGTTTCCGCGGTGATGTTCCAGCCGTTGAGCTGAAGCACGACCTTTTGCGTCGGGTCAGTGCGATTGGGCTGCGTCGTGACCTGCGTCACAATCGAGACGTAGTAACCTGTTCCGGCCAGCGCAATCCAGTTATTAGTATTCGAAGCAAGTTGAGGCCACACGAACTGATCCCATATGGCCTGATCCCATTCGGGTTGGACGACTCCCGCAGGTTGCTCAGTCGAAAGCACCGATGCGTCCTTAAAATCGACATTGATGCCAACGCTTGGGATCGCGACCCCAGTTGTCGTGATGAGAGGCTGGAGCGCCGTGTAGCGTTTCCTCTGCGGCGCGCTGCCAAAGGGATTATAAGCCGTTTTCGCGATGCAGGAGATGTTCTTGCCGTCGTCGCCAGCCCCGACATCCCACTGGAACACCGTCCCGTTGTTGCCTCCGAAGAAAACGTTGTCCTGCGCGTCGACCTCCCAACAATTCGCGTTGATCCCGATGAACTGACACCATGCGCCAGTGATCGTGTTCATTGCGTATTGATATTGCTGGACATTCTCCTGCTGCGGAATATTCAGGATGCTCAAGGTGCCCTTAGCATACTCGATGATCTGCCAGCCGAAGTTGGTGAAATACAATTGCGCGCTCTGCGCCATCTTATTGAGGATCTTGCTCGTCAGCGAAACGCGGTTGGCCGCGGCGCGGTCCGTCGACAGCATCTCGGACATTCCGATCACGCCGTCGATCGTGATGATGAGCAGATCGCCCGAAATCCGCGACAGGCAGCGCGTGCCGATAGGCCGGCCTATATCATAGCGCCCGACGAGAGACCATGTATTGCTCGTGCTCGGATCTGTCCCCGCATAGACGATAACCTGGCCCCTGGACGTAACGAAAGCCATATATTCGTCGACCGTTTGCCGGGTATCAATCGTCCATGTTCCAATCGCCACTACATTGCCGCCCTTGCTCATCAACTGACCGAGCGGGAAAGTGGCGGCGCTCCCCGTGATTGTCCCGACCCCCGTCATATAGACGGGATTGGTGCTGTTCGCTTGAACGAACCAAAGCCGTCCTTTGTGCTGTGCAACCTGGATGAATGAAGACGGCGTGACGCCGCTGCCAGAAACGCTCAGATTGGTCCATGAACTGCCATCATAGAGCAGAGGCGCATCGACGCCGTTGCAGACAACGAGATACTGAACCGACGACGGATTTGAGAATTGCAGGTATTGCAGCCTCGAATTCGAGAGCGTCGTGATCGAGGTGGCGACTGCCACGCCGGGATTGGAGCAGTCGTAGATGGTCGTGCCGGCCGCAGCAAACAGGTTATTCGTGCCGTTAAAGCCGTTATATGCCATGACCGTCTGGACGGGCGTGCTTGCGTCGCCGACGCCCGTGCAGCGCTTGATGAAGCCAGGGCGCGGCTCAATGTAGCCGGGGCGCGGGATCCAGTTGTCAAGTTGCACCGCTCGATCAATTGGCATGTTCGCCACGGGCGAGATGGCATCCCAGCCGCCTGTCGGCGCTGGGAATGGAACGGCCTGCGCGACGATCTGCGGCGGCCGACGCTTGACGGCAGCTGTGCGGCGCATGTCAGACCCCGATATGCCATTGCCGAAGTGCAATGGCATCCTCCAGCGCATTGTGGGGAACCGAAGAAACACAGCCCCCACCGCCCCTGGTATTCACAAGCTCGAAAAACGGAAAAATCATCAATTGACGGCCCCCAACGTCGCAAAGTTGCGCACATAAATGCGCTATGTCCTCAGGCCAATCAGCTATTATCTCAAGAGGATGATCCTCAAGAGAGAGAAGATAGGCTTGCACGGCCGCCTTGAAGCGCTCCTCTCCCATAGGCTGCGCCTTAAGAACTGGAAGAACGTGATCCTTAACCCATGGATCGATATCGCGCGGAATAGCCCGAACTGCATAAAACGGCTCGGCATCGAGTTCTCTCGGAACCAAGGCCAGGGAAATGAGATCACCGCCAAACCCGTTGAACTCGGTGTCCAGATATACAAGCATACTAGGAACTATTTGGACCGCTAGGTCCAGGGTATGAGCCATCCTGCACATTACTACTCGTGATGAACAGATTCTGCCGCATCGGCGCCAGCGAAAGCGTCTTGTTGCCGCCGTCATTGGCATAGAGGCGGTTGACAAAATCAACAGCCTCGGCCTGAAGCGGCGCATAGTCCCAGCCCTTAATCTGGAAATAACGCCATTTCACACCCATAATGATAGCCTGGGCGCTCAGCACCGTATAATCGGTGTCCGCCAAGAATGTCGTCTGCCCCGTCTGTGTAAACGGGTTAATGACGACCCAATTGGAGATATACTCGAAAGCCAGATCGATAGGCGTGTCGAGAGTGCCGGGGGGAGGCCATAGACGATAGTTGTTGCGCAAAATCGTCGAAGAGAAGTCAGACGAGAAATCGTTGTTGAAATCGCCAGAGAAGCCGCCTGGGATAACGGGGCCAATCTGCCGGAAATGCCGGCGTGGCCCAATGGTCACTATGCCAGAACGATGCCATTGGTCGACCTGCGGGCTATCCGGGCCGAGGAGCGACCATCGGTTGGTTCGATCCCACCAAGTCTGATTGATGAACCGCGAGAAGTCAGGCGGCTCCGCATAGGTATCCCGCGCAAAGGTGCAAGTTACGCCCGTTTGCGTGCCAGTAGCAGGCTCACTCAGTGTCACCTGAGTGTTTGAATCAACGCTTACCACTCGCGCCGCAACGGGGATATTGCCGGCGTTGCAGACGAACGTATTCGCGTTTACCCCCGCCGTGGTGGGGATATTGATGATCTGATATGAATTGAGCGTTGTGTCGCCTGTCGTGATAATCGGCTGAGCGACATGCAGATTAAATTCGGCCTGCAACACCGTCCATTCCTTGTCCTGCTGAAGTTCAGTCAACTCACGATTGACTAAGCGATAAATCTGCTGGACCTGAACGTCAGTCGATCCGATCACGACAGCCGGCTCCACCAAACCCATCTCGCCCATTGCGGTCTGGACAATCTGAAGAAGGGTAAGGGGCGTTTCCATCGGTCAGTATCGGTCAGGATTAGGCGCTGACACCAGCAAGCCACTGGGGAGCCGACGTGCCGGTCCCAGAGACACACATGGCCATCAAGTACTTGTTCTGCGCGACTGTGATGGAGGCCGAGGTCGAGCCGTTGAGCGTCGAGCCGTCGCCGGCCGGGAAGACAAGCGCCGAGGTCGCGGTCGAATTGAAGAAATAGAACTCCTTTAACATCGGAGGCACCATCTTGGCGGTCGGGAGCACGAAGGCGGTCTGGCCGCTTCCCGTGGTGCCGATCGTCACGCTCGTGGTGATCTGCGCCCCGCCGGTCTGAGTGGTGGTGGTGCCGGCCACGGTCGAAACCGCATGCCCGACACGACCGGCAAGGGCCGCTGCCATGCCGAGGCCCGTCAAATCGGTAGTGATCGCCATTTCAAATACTCCTTATTCAGCTGCCGGCGGATTTCGGGGGCCGTCCTCGTCGCCGCGGCAGGGGCTGTTGAGGATCGTATGAGATGGAAGGTCCGGAAACGCTGTCATTGAACTGCACGCCCTGATCTGCGGCTTCCGTAGTCCAATCGGCGCCAGCGCCGGGCACCACGGGAGGCAGATATGCGGTCTCGAGCAGGGCGTTGGCGTGGACATCGCTCTGTGTCGTCCAATCAGGCTTGACGGATGGGACGGACGAGGCATGCCCTTGAGCCTGAGGATGGACCTTCGTGCTCGGGACCATGGTCGAGGGGATCCCCTGCTCGACTTGAGCGCGCAGGCGATCCATCTCGGTTCGCATCTGCGCCATCTGGTTTTCCATAGTCGCGATCTTGTTGTCGCGGGCGTCGAGCTCGGCCTGTAGCTTATGGAAGCCAACGCCCTTGTTGGCCATCTCGAGATATTTGCGGGCTTTCTCGCGCCATTGGAAAGCGCCCATGCCGATGTTCTGGAGAGCGGTATCCTGCATTTCCGCCATCTGCTCGACCACATGAATGCTGAGGCCGCGCAGGTTCTCGGCGATGTGCGGATGCTGCGGGAACATGAACTCGATCGGAGTGCCTTCCGGCGCCTGCTCCTGCTGTGCCTTGTACTGTGCATACTGGCGCGGAAACCGCGCCGGCGCCCAAGGCTTCAATCTCAGAGGATCATCGTTATAATCGCGCTCGCCCGGCTCTTGGATGAAGACATAGGGCTCCATCTTGTACATCGTCCGGCCATGCTGCTCCGAAAGCGCCTGATCGATAACCTTCTTGTCGTAAAAGCGAACGTTCTTGCGGCTGTCCGGCGCACTGAAATTCCCGACTAGAACGCCATCAACGCCGCTCTGCCGAAAATTGATATTCCCGTCGCCGGGAAGAGGCTCGAAATTCATGAATTCTCCTGATGTCGGGCCGGATGTTTCATGTGAAACATCACGCGCTGAACCAATCCATTGGCCGCGGCTTGAACTTTGGAACTTCCGCCATTTCGGCGAACTTTTCCGGCCAAGGCACGCATTTGACGTAGCAAAGCTTGACCCACTTCCCTTTGACGAACTTGTGAGCCGTCAATTTGGAAGGGTTACGCGGCGTTATCGGGATCCAAGTGATGGGCGCGCCGATCTCGTCCTCAAGCGATCGCGGTTTTCGAGTCACCCACATCCTCTTTCATCCGGCAGCGATTGAGCTTCTCGCCGATGTGGCCCATCTCGCTCGTAAGATCGAGGTCGCACCAGATCTCGATACCGAGGTCTCGAGCCCGTTTGCAGAAGACATAATCCTCGCTGGTGAAGACCGGCGTGTGCTCCTCGTAAAACCACGGGTCTTCGATCTTGCGAAAGACATCCATCTTGATCATGAGGAAGCCGGTCGGCAGGCCATTCGCCTGCACAAGGCCAAACTTGCCGTCCTCGTTCCCCTGGCGAGGGGCCTCTGGCCAAAACCGCCCCATCATCTCGTGCGGCTCGTATTTCCTGGCATAGGTGCCCCCCACGATGTCTTTATCGTGGGCGAGGAGCCGAAGGCAGGCATCGGCCGGAAATGTCAGATCAGGATCAACGAATAGAAGATGCGTGACTTCGACTTGCGAGTTGTCGAGAGCAGTCCGCACTATGAAGTTACGACTATCAGCAACGCAGTAGGATTTCCGAGAAAGGAAAGCCAACGACGTTCTTTGCACCGTATGCGCCGCCATTAATGCAATGGCCAGGCCGCTCTCGGCTTTCCAATACTCCCCCGACGGTATCGCTATTGCGACAAATGCCATCAATCTTCCCTGTTGAAAAAGAGGGGAGCCAAAGCCCCCCTCTATTGGTTAGGTGGTCAACGAAATTTCCGGGAAGTTGAGCAGGCCCGGAGCATTGCCGGCACTCGTGCCATTGGCGGTCGTCAGAATGATACCGTTGATCGCCGTATTGCCGGTTGAGGCGGTGGTGAGTTCGCCAGATGTGGCCGAACTGTACATCTGCGCATTGGCCGAAGCCGAAGCCACGACCAAGATGGCAGGGCACAGCCCCGCCACCTGCACCCATACGCCTTCATAGTTGGTCGTGGTGGGCGAGGCGAGCGCAGTCGCAACCTGCGACAGGACACCAACCTGCATACCTATGGCAGAGGTCGCCGAGGTCGAGGTCAGAGCGGTAGCTTTCCAGCTTGTATCCATCGAGACAACAGTGCCGATGGCATAGTTAGCAGCCGAGGAGCAGAACACCCACTCCGAATCATCGAGACCGACCGTCTTGGTCCCGAACGTGAACGGCATCGCCGGATATTCCGGGTTGCTTGTTGTGTTGACGACAGAGACGACGTTGAGGGCAACGCCATCCATTGCGAGGGTCGAAAAGTTCGAACCCGAAGCGATTGCAGCCATGTCTGTGGCTCCTTCATAGATCGAGTTACGGGGATTGGTTGATGTGTCGGACCTATGGTGAGGAACGACAGGCGCAGATCCGCCAACGAGCGCGAATTGGTTTCCGGTCGAGGGCGGATGAGAAATGGGTGGCCGCTGATAGGCTCAGCGGCCGAAGTCTAGTGACTCATCAGTTGAACAGAACGCCCTGCAAGAAGCCGCAGCTAAGCGTCATGTTGCCGGCCCACCCCATGAGGGCGACCATCGCATCCTGGTTAACACTGAACCGCTTTGGATCCAAAGGAACCATGTCGCGGTCGGCATGCGGACGCCAATGTATGAACCTCGTGTTGCAGTCTGTTACCTATTGAAGTAACCGCGCCTAGCGATTACATTCAATCGGGCCGATCATTTCTGCCGGCCTCTCTACATCCCTGTAGAGTTCAGAGCACATCTTCTCTTCCGAGGTTGGCACATGCTCGTTACACACGCCCGGCGGCTTGGCCGCCTGCTTGGCTCGGGATTGTCCTTCCGCACCCTTGCGGGCCGGGCATCGGAGTTTCCCCGAATTCGCCAACATTCCAATCTCCACCTGGGAGGCATCTGCCTCTTACTCAGAGACGGCCCCGTGCATCAATGAAGACTGTGTGATGCCTCAAGGAAATACATGGAGTTCGCCGGGGCGCCGCCGACCGCAGTGCCGCCGGAATAGTCGGCAGCAAACGGATCGGTTGAGAATCCCTGGAAGCCGCCATCCAGCACCACGTCAGCGTTCATGTACTTAACGCTGTCAAAGCCGATCTCCGCCATGTCGGGCGTCGTGTCGGTCGTCGTGATGCGCTGGATCGCCTGAAGACTCTCGAGATAGAGCCTCCAATAGGCATTGTCAGCGACAATCAGATCCGGCCTGTCGCGCCCACGAACGATGTTCGTGTAAACGCTGTTCATATAGTGCTGGATATTGGCGCTTGTGGCCGCCGCTCCACCACCGTTCGTACCGGCCGCCGCGGTCGCCTGAAAGTAGAAGTTCCTCCAGAATACCCAGGTCGCGCGGTCAATGCCGCCGATGACGCCCGAGCTCGGGGCCTGATTCACCAGGTTCTGCAACCCGTTGATCGTGCCCGTCACCGAGCCGTCGCCGTACATGCCGAGCGACAAGCCGTTGAGGAATGTTTCCTCGCCGTTCTCGATACGGCTTTCCAGCAGATCGATGATGGCTTCCTCGCCGGAGTTCTGCAACTCCTCGAGGCCGGAGATCGACACGGCAATAGCAGCCTGCCGGATCGGATATTCCGCAGACGTAAAGGTCTGCGAGGGGGCGATATTCAGGGTCTGATATCCCGAGTACCACTGAAACGTCGAGTTATTGGCGTATGCCAACTCTTGAACGATGGTACGTCCACCGGAAAACGTCTTAATCCGGTTCCTCGTCTTGAGACGCGCGATGAGCGCGTTATTGCGGGTGAAATTCGATTTGCTTGCGCTCTGCTACTTTCATAGCAGTCTAGACTATATCATTACCAGCATGTCATGCTGCGGCATGAGCCTTCTTGCGGGGTTGGCGATGGAGTAGATACCCGGTTCATTCTTCATGCTGGTATGGGGCGCTCGAGGGCTTTCATCGTCCGTTCTGGACTGTATAGCCTAGTCGTTGAAGCTTCAACCTATTCCTAGGTCGCTTGCCTGCTGATTACCCAATTTCCACCATTTTCAAACCTTCGCGCTTGCCGTTACCGGCTACGCTGTGGCGGCGGAACTCTAAGGGCTTCCCAGCAATTCACCCCATTTAATGCGGACTGATTTCAATCCGCCAGTTCTCCGGTTCTGTTGCGGAGAGTGGTCGTGACAATTTCGGAAAGGCCAGGGATGGCCATTTGGGGTCACTCCGTTTAAGATGAGGCCCGCCTTGCTTCTTGCCATACCTCAGCAACAGACTGCCTGACCGATTTGCCTCTGCCGGCCGCGCTTTTCGGAATGACCGAGCCGGAAGGCGTTCCGGCGCGTGGGCTGACATTGGCCTTGCGTGCCCTTTCCAGGGCTTCCCGTTCCTTGCGCTTGCGCTCCTCCTCGACCTTGGCGGCTTCGGCGGCTTGCGCCTCCTGGGCGGTCTTGGCGTCGGCTTCGCGCTTGGCGTTATCTGCAGCTTGCATCTCGGCGCGGATCTCGGGGTCTGCCCATGTCGCCTTGTTGTAGGCGTCCTCGAGCGAGGTGGCATAGCCTGCGGACATTATCTGTCCCATGGCAGTGCGCACCTTCTCAAAGTAGGGCTTGCCTTTGGAGAATTCGCCAATGTCGCTGTTGACCTTCGCCTGCTGCTCCTGTTGCATTCTCTGCTCCCAAGCAGAGACACGCTGATCGAGCGGCGCCATATAGCCTTGTAGGGCCTGCTGGACCATGCTCTGAATCGCGGCGCGCGGATCGTTGGGATCGGTGGGCTGTTGCTGTGGCTGGCCGGTAGCTCGTGGGGCCAGGGTTGAGAGATCGAAACCGTGCGACTGCGCGAGAGCCTGAAATGCTTGAGCCTTAGCCCTGGGGTCAGGGTTGGCAAGCGCATTATGCCACCCGAAAAGCATCCGGATGGCTTCTCCTTCCGTCTTACCATGCTGTTGTAGCAGCGGGCGGTAAGGTGAAAGTGCCTCGTCAATTGGACGGTAACGTTGTTGCAGTTGCTCGACGCCCTTTGCGGTGTCACTCTCCCGTTTAATAATGTCATTTCTCACGACATCTGGAAGAGTGTCCCAAATGGCTTTGACTTCCTTAGACAAGGCCGCGGGAGCTCCCGCTGATGCTTGTGGCACCTTTGCGGATTCGCTCGTCGCAGCCTTCGTCGGAACTTGTGCGGGCTCGGGAACGGTCTTCTCTGGCCGCTCGACCTTGGCCGGACGATCCTGTGGCGCATCCTTGTTCTCGGACGCGAATTTGCCGGTGTTCTCTTCACGCGCCCGCTGTGCTGCCGCAGCCTGGCGAGCGGGCGACGGATCATGCTTTGCCTTATCGAACTCGGCGCGCAGCGTCTCATTGAGTTTGCTGCGCTTCTTATCCTTCACAGACTGCCCTGGATCTCCGCGAGAGGAAGTCTCAACGGGCTCGGATACGGGCGTGCTCTTTTGGACCTCCGGAGCTTCGAGCTCGGCGCCCTGTTCCTCGATTGGCATGCAGGCTCCTAGTTTATGGAGTCGGAGGCGGCCTCACAGGCAGCCAATTCCGCGTCTTTTCCGATCGCGATGACCCGGTCGATTTCCTGAATTTGCGCCGACAGGTACTTGTGCAACAGAAGAGCGGCCGTCTTGGTCTGCTCGCGCTCGTAAATCGAAATCGCGTTATTCTGACCGATTTTGCCGGCCTGATGGTAAAGATCCTCGAGAAGGAACATGAGAAACTTGCGCGCTCCCGACATATCGGCAGGCGTCATTTCGACGAAGGGATCGCCTTCGGGCGTAGTGCGCCCGGTCTTTTCGATTAAGGTCGCGTTCTCTGGCACAGCGCGCTTTGGCTTCGCGCGCTTTAGAGGTTTGCCGTCGGCACCGAAAAGGGTCATGCCCGCTTAGCCCCCTACAGTCCAGCTTAGACCTTCGCTATCCGGTATAGCAGCGTATTCGTTATCTATGTGGTGCCATGGATATGTGTCACGCGAGCCATTTACAGATAGCTGGCATTCCGGCGCTTCCGCTCCGGTGATTTTTGCCGCGAACTTACGGGCCATACCCTTCCCACCGGAGCTAATCCCATGACGGACATATGGCATTATCATGCCAACAGGCATGCCATTCCATTTCCGCGTGTTGATGATGTAGGTCATCGAAGATCCTTCGACAGGAATCCGGCCTATGACAGGCCGATCCCTCAAATCGGGAACGGTGAAGGTCTTTCCATCCCCGCCATAAATGGCTCCCATCGCGCTCAAAAGCTCAGGGTAATGATCAACCGAGACGGTCGCGCCATTGCATTCCAGCCAGCCCGCAATGGTTTCTATTGGGGCAATAAGCAGCCTATCTGGCTTCCATGCCACCACCCGCATGATGTTGTCCGCCTTGACAACGGCCGGCGCGGCAACGAGCCCTAGTAACCCCCCTAGAAACCCACGGCGGGAAGGTATCACGATGCTCATCTGGCCTCCGCTCCGCCGCCGCCGCCATCGTTGGCCCTCATAGCGCCGAAATCCTGAAATGGCTGTTGCAAAACGTTAGAATTGGCCATCACTGGATTTCCCGACTGCGCTGGCAATCGCGTCGGGTTAATGGCCGCATAAGGATTGGTGCCGAGCATGCCGCCCCCCTGCTGCGCCGGCATGCCATAAGTGGCGCCGTAACCGGTCGCCATAGGCATTGGGCCAGGCTGTGCGGCGCCGAGGCCGCCGCCACCCATAAGGGCCTGAATATACATTTGCAGAGTGCTAGGGTCCATTACTGCAATCCTCCATCTCAGCGGCTCCTCAACTGCTCGATCGCGCGCTTGATGTCCATGGCGCGCTGGCGCTTGTCAAGCTTCGGCGGCTTGCGCGTCGGATTTAAACTCACATCGTTGCCGATCTCGCGACATCCGCTCTGCCTCGTCCATTCCCGGAACCGGCTCTTGCTATCACTGTAGCGGTTCATGGTCGGGTGCCAAAGCAGATCCTGCACATCTGAGATATGGCGCTGCGGGCCAGTGACCTTCGGAGCCGGAGCCTCCTCTACCTTATAGAGTTCGCCATTGCGAATAACATGGGTGACGGTCATACTACGTCCTCAACAGCGAGCGTCGGGCAAGCCGATCAACGCGAGAGCGAGGCTTCCGGCTCAATTCACGTTTCCGCTCGGCCGTCTTTTCCGCCGCTATGGCGTGCTCACGCATCTGGTTGCGCAGATCAATCGCGGCTTGAACTTGCGGGTCTGTCTCGCCTTCTTCTTCATCTGAAGGCGGGATATCGTCCTTGCCAAAGTTGACGCGTAGCACTCGATGCAGACGAGATCGCTTGTTGTTCTTCGCCTGCATAAACTCGCGCAAGCGCTTCTCTTCTCTGGCTTTGCGCTCTCTTATCGCCGCGGCAAGTTGGCTTGGCGTAAGCGTGATATCGACATCTCGGAGCGGAGGAGGCGGTGAAGGCGCAGCGGGCGTATACTGCCACGCGAATGTGTTGGTCCCAAAATCCTGATAAACCGGCTGCGAATAGAGGCTCGTCCCATCCGTCGTAAGGCTGGCATAACCGGCCGTCATGTTCGGATTGAGGTCCGTCATGACATGGACATCCCAAGTCGTGAAATCATCCTTGATGCTGATGATGCGGGTCACGCCATTGTCGGAGACGCCTCGCTTGCTCGAGGACATGACATAGGTCGTGCCGTTCGAGAAGGTCACGCCATCGATCGGGCGGTCCACCGCCGTTGCGAAATTCCCTCCATAAGCCACCGTGAGGTCAAACGAGGCGTTGTAAGACATATCGGCTAACTTGATTCTAGCCAGACTAACACCGCCAGATACCGTCTGATAGAGCACGTAGACGTAGCTCGGGCCGAGCCACGCATGCATCATAACGTTGGTCGGACTAGGCGAAACCCCACTTGACCAATTCGGGATAGACGAACCGATATTGATGATCGTTGCCGCGCCTGCCGACCAATTGTTGAGCGGGACCGCAATCAGCTTACCGGTCGTTGGCGCTCCGAAAAACACTCGGTTGCCGTTGGTATCGATTAGCGCATCGCCGTCGATAGCCGTAATGCCTCGCGATGTCAGATCAAGGACCGTCTCGGCAAACGTGCTCGAGGATATCTTGAGCGCGAGCGTCGAGTTGCCGTTCTGATCGCCCCGCGGCAGATAGACGTTGCCGTTGTAATAGCCGCCGTAACCGAAATAGGCAACGGGCCCGTTGGCAATTGTGCAGGGTATATCGGTGTCGCTCGCTCCCCCGAGCGTGAAGTTCGTCGGGCTGAAGACCAAGCCCGAGTATTTAGTAGTGCCCGTCTGCGTCCCTTGCGAAGTGATCCCGATGACGTTGCTGCCGTCTGTCACCATCTGGTTAATGGTGTTGCCGAGGCCCGCGTCGCCCCATACGATCGTACTGTAGGCATAGGATTGTAGATGGCCAGCATCATAGTTGGTCGTATTGATGCGGCAGATCGAGGCTCCCGAATTGAAATAGTGATAGCCGTTGAAGACGAGCTGCTGTTGCTGCTGCGTATAATAGGCTCCGTCGCCTGACCAGATGCTCGTTACATCCACGACCTTTAGCAGAGGATAGGTCGGCATGCGTCAAACGCCGGCCCCGTTCTGACGCTGCGGCGGCTGCGCCGTAACGCCCTCGAGTTTCTGCCTATGCGCAGCTTCTCCGGCCTCTAGCGTGCGCCTGTGGGCAATCTCGCCAGCCTCCATGCCCTGCTGATGCTGGCGCTCTATCATAGCGCCTTTCATCGCATGCTCCCGCTCGGCAATATGCAATTTCGCCTGCGTCTCGTGCTCGGTGAGGCGCATCTTAAGCTCCATCTCCTGCATTCTGAGTTGGAGTTCCCGTTCCTTAAACTGCGCCTCCATCTGCATATGCTGCGCTTCCATGGCGGCCCTGTCTTGGGCGATCTTCGCCTCAAGTTGCTTCATCGCCATGTCGCTCTGATGGTCAGCCGCAGCCGATTGAGTATCAAGCTGCGACTTCTGGATCTCGGCTTGCGCCTTGATCTGCTCAGCCTGCACCTTCGGATCAGGCGGCTTCGGTTGGCCCATGGCCGCCTTCACGTCCTTTTCCTTCTGGTCGATATATTCCTCGATGCTGCTTTCGAGATCACGTCCGACGCGGTATCCACGCACGACAAACAGCAGAATCTTGCCCAGCAGCGGCACGATTTCTGGGTCGACCTGCGCGGCCTGCATGCTCTTCTCTAACATGCCGGAAAGAGCCTGCATGAACTCGACGCGCGATTGCTTATCCTCGTTCGCCTCATTGACGATGGTGGAGTCGGTCTCGATATCGATCCGGAAGCCGCGCAGCTTGTCCTGACGCAGAAGCGCAATAGCGCGCTGGATCAGGTTCTGCTTCTCAGCCTCGGCAGCCTGGCGCTTCATCTCATATTTAGCCATGTCCATCTGATACTGGAGCATGGGGTTCGCCGGGGGAGCCATGCCGGACTGCGGCGAGACCGTGCTACTCGCGGGCAGTCCAGATGTGGGGGCAGACTGCAACCCCGGCGAACCTGGTTGAAGATTCGGAGGAGCCGCCGCACCCAACTGCGGTGCTCCTCCTGGCGCTGCTGGACGGGATGGGGGGCCGCCAGCGGGCACGCCAATCTGTTGCATCTGGGGGCCGCCATTGTGGCCCATCATCGGCGATGACTGCTCGGTCGGCGCCTTCGGAGGCGTCGGCATCTTAGGCCCAATGCCCTCATCATACATGATGCCCGAGACATCGATTAACGTCTCATCCGGGAAATGCTCGGAGATAATCTCGCCCATCATGCGGATGATGTCACGGCAGAAGCGGGCAATCTCGGCCTGCCGGTCCTGTAAGCGCATCGAGCCGAAGCGCCCTTTCATCTTCACGGCTTCGGCCGTTTCGCGCGGATCGCTCTGGCCCCGGATCACATCGGCGAGTCCCGTAATCTCATAAAGGTCATTCTTGACCTGATTGCGGGCCTCTAGAAGCACTTTTACGGCCTCGACCGACTGCTCGAGAGGGACGAAATCAACCGCACCCTTGAGCCCGCCCTTTTCCGCCAGAGTCGACCACGACTTGACGGCAATCATCTTGTTCTCATTGCCTTCGTCTAGCAGACGGGCGAGTTCCTTATTCGAGCCGTCATAGACGCCCCGGACCTGAATCGAGGAAATCAGATTCTCAAGGCGTGCAGTCAGCCGGTCGAGCTCATAAGCCTGATCCTGGTACTCAACATAATCGGCTACGGGCTGAAAGCTGTCGCTGGTCATCGTTGCCGAGAGCGGCTGAGGGCATGGCCAGAAGCCCTCAAGGTTCAAGGGATCGTCGCGAGGCTCTTCGAGCAATCGGTGGTAGCCCTTGGCGACGAAATAGACCTGACGATCATACTTGCACCAGATCTCATAGACGGTGGCTTTCTTGAGCCCGTCCATCATGCGGTCGGTGCGGACATGGCTGCGCTGGCGATCCATGTCTGGCTCGCGGTCGAGCGGGACTTCCTTGCCGATCTCCTCGCCGAAATTATCAATGAGATCCTGCCGCGTCATGTAGATACGGCGCGCGACCCACTCGACCTCCTCCCACGTCCGAGCCTTGGAGTGCAAAAAATCCTTCCAATTGATGTAATCCACGGCAATCGATGCGCCAATGACCTTTTCGGATGGGCTTTCGTTGGTGCGCTCGTCGCTCTCGTCGTGCTGGTGGGCCTCTGAAGTTCCAGAGTATCCATCGCCCACCGGATCGCCGCTGGGCTCTTGGAGCTGATCGTCGCCTCTACTGGCAACAGATGAGGAAGGACCAATTGCAGGCGTAAAACGTAGCCATGCGACACCTCTTCCTGGAAGGAGATAATCATAGACGCATTTGCTGACTGTGTCATGAAATCCGCAATCCATCATTTCGTAGCGCATGGCGCGCTCAAGAACCTGAGAGGCAACTCGCCCGACGACATCCTTGTCGAGGAAGCGCCGCTCCGCGATAGGCACCGGCTCGCGGCTGTAAAGGCTGGGTTTCAGCGTCTGAACATTGCTCCATAGGATATTGTACTTGCGCGGGCCCGTGTAGGTCTCGCTCATCGAGCCCGCCGAGCGCTCGTCGCGGTAGCGCTTTATGATCTCCTCGCCGCGCTTTTCCCACGACTCATTGTCGCGCTCGAAGAGCTCGATCTGGAGTTTCCATCTCGCGGCTTCGCTATCCACCCCCGACGAGTCAGAAGCGGTTATGACAGGCTTGCGAGCCATGGCTTTAAGCGAAATGCCTTCTCATTAAATCAACCCCACTTGCTTCGCTCAATCAATGGGCATTTCATAGGCGATCGAGAATTCCGCCGCCCTCGGATCGCCCCTGATCACCAGTTTAATGCCTCTAACATAGCCCGTGGCCAGCCCATCTCGCCGAATCATGTACTTCGCGATCTGCTGATACTCGGTGGGCGTCACCGCAAAGCGGAGGCGCTTTAGCAGTCGATAGCTCGGGATGTGCGAAGCCAGTTGCACAAGCTCATGCGCCAAACGCTCGCCTTCATTCCCCTCGATAATGCCTTCGCTCCCGTCGGTCATCATTTCTCGCGCGGCATCGCAATCTTAGGCTGCTTGTCACGGCCACCGCCTGAAATGCGCGGCCCCCGAATCTCAACCTTGGGATACGCTCCCTTTGCCAGGTCGATCATCTTGCCGGCGCGCACCGGGATAATCGCGGTCTTCGCGAAATCTCCCATCTTGACGCCCATCTCAGCGCTTGCCCTTGCGAGCTAGCGGAATGCGACGCATCTTGTCCGACTTGCCGGGGGGAGGGAGATCGGGCAGCGCAGACGAGCCACCTACACGCCCCGAGCGCGGGATGGGCTTGTTCACGCCTCGGGCGTAGCTCTTCATCTTCTGGGCCATCAGAAATTGCACTTTCCCTGCTTGAGGCCGGCACCAAAGCCCGGCATGCTGTCTGCCTTGCCCTGGCCCTTGAAGTTGCTGGCGCCAGTCTTCGGCGCAACGCTCGGGCTCGAGAACGACCCCCTGCGCATCAGGTTCTGCGCCCAGCCATTCGCGGCCTCCTGCGGCTTTGTCTTGTAGCCGGGCTGCGTGAGGACATGCGCCGAGCCAATGCGGCCCTTGCTGCGCGTGAGGAGAGACTTGCTCATCGAGATTTCCCTTTCACTTGAAATCATTCACTGCGATAGCTACCTACGCGCTATCGTTATTAGACAGGGCTTTAATCGTGGCTAGACCGAAACGTTTCGCGGAATGTGCCTACTGTTCTTCAGTCTTCAAAATGAAGGGATCAACAAGCAGATATTGCTCTCGATCCTGTCAGACAACGCACTTGCGTCGCATCGGGGTCATTCCTAACCGAAAGCGCATCGGTTTATCATTAAAGTGCCCTGTCTGCGAAAAGACCTTCTACATACCCCAATATCGGATCAACAAATCCGATGCACACTATTGCTCTCGTTCCTGTCTGGCAAAAGTCCATTTCGCCAAGTTTGACGGTGGCTTTAAGAAGCTAGGTCGTCCCCAACGAAAATACAAATATGTCCACATAAATGGCAAGCGAATGCGCGAACATAGGCATTTGATGCAAGAGCATCTTGGCCGAAAACTGATGCCCCTTGAGCATGTCCACCATATCAATGGAGATTGGCTGGACAATCGCCTTGAAAACCTCGTCTTATTATCTAATGCCGATCACCAGCGAGTTGAACTGTTTGAGGCTGGCCATTCAAAAGAACCACCTACTTTTTCTTTCGAGACGCCAATCTCCCTTCGTGCAAGGCTATTGCCAAGGCCTGCCCGCGACTCGTAACCGTGGGGCCTTTCTTGCTGCCACTGTGAAGCCCGCCCGCTTTGAATTCCCGCATCACTCGCCCGACCTTCGCCTGCATCTTCGTGGGCTTTTTCGCCATCATTCTGCTCCTGAAGCATCCCCTGTCTTAAGTTGAAAATATCGGCACCAATCATCAGCATCGATCCTGCCGGCCACAATCCGACATGCCCCACCTGGCTCGAAATACATACAGATTCCGCAATGGCGTTCTGGCATGCCCTCCGCATATCCCGCTGTGGCCTTTCGGACCTTGTGGCCAGAGAGCGCGAGAGCACGGGCTACCGAAGAGCGAATGGCTTCGCTCATATCCGCCTCTCTCGTCCCCGCGGCCGTTCCTGCATGTTCCAGAGCTCGTCAAGAGTGACTTCCGGCAAGAAGCGGGCTTCCGGCTTCCGCTCGGGGTAATCCCCATGGCTGATATGGTCGAGAAGCTGTCCGATGAGACCGAGCGAATCGACTTGGTCGTCATGCTTGCCGGCGGGGAACATCAGGAGCTCAGAGCGGAAAGGCTCGAGCCACGGAGCATTCTGGGGCACATATAGCCCCTCGACCGCCATCCTGCCACGTATCGATTGTGCCCTCACAGCCTTGTCATGCTTGGAGGGGAATTGCCGCAGATAGGTATAGGCGTTGCGCTCGCGCATGCGGCGGCCCATGAAGGGCCCAAGCCCGGCTTTGATCTGGCCGCCCTCAACTGCCCACTCGATCGGCTCCCATTCCAAGACAAGATCGCAGAATGCCTCTATCCATACATCCGATGAAGCTTGCTTGCGCCAGATATCGAGGAGGAACATGCGCCCGGCAGGATCAACCCCGACCACGAGATGAACGGTGTAATCTCCGCCATCGGCCGTCACGGCATAGTCGGATGCGCCATAGATGCGCAGGATCTTCGGATCGATGTGGGCCATGTAGGGCCGCAGCCATTCCGCCTTGAAGTAGTCGCCCTCCTCCGGTGTCGGGCGCTGCTGGAACAGCGCAGCCCACATCATCGGGCTGGTTTCCTTATGGCGCGCTTTGAGGAACGTCGCGTAGTCGTATCCAGTTGGATCGTCCCAGAGCCATTCGCCCAGCTCGCGCCCTAGGATGTCATTGTCCTCGGCAATAGCCGGGATAGAAACGACCTTGGCGTTGATCTCGCCCGTTTTCACCTGCTCGAGCACATGCCCCGCTAGGTCTTCTTCATGCCACCTCGTATTATGGGTCCACACCCCGTTCGCGACGAAATTATGCGTCCCGTCTACTGACAGATCGAACACCCTTTCAATACCATAAGGCGTTACAGATATGATCGCCTCAGTATCGGGACCGCACGTATTCGATGGCGCGCTCCAATATGCTGGTATCGCGAGTTCGTCCGGCAATCCTGTTGCAATCGTTGCATAGGAGCCCGCGAAGTTTCCCTGTCTCGTGGTTATGATCGGGAACGAGGCTTGTGACCCAATGCTTGGGCTTTCCCGTATTGCCATCTGTCCGACAGATGGCGCATAAGCCATCTTGCTCCAGCAAGAGGCGTTCGAATTCACGTCCGTCAATCCCGTATCGCCATTTTCGGCGATAGGCCAAACGATGTTCAGACCTGACAGATGGCGCCCGATGTCCGGAAGCCCAAAGCGCCTTGTTGTAGTGACTGGCGCACATGGCGCGGCATCTAGCTGGCTTCTCGCATCCCTCGATTGAGCATGACATCCCGGCGTAAGAGCCATGCCGTGCCGGACGATGCGCATTCCAGGCTTCAAGTCTTTCGTTCTGATCCATTTCAAACCTTCTGAAAGAACAAGGAAGGGATGACGAGCATTAGCTCGCACCTCCGTCCCTCTCGTTCTTATCAAATAGGTTTGGTCAGGACCATTATCAATAATAGCAGTAACCTTTCCTGGAACAAAATAGTCGCCATTCCAAGAGGTAACTGCATCCCCAACGGCAATTTCATCAAGCCGCTTAAGCCGATTATCCGCCATCGTTATCCGCGTATCGCCTGCCAAGCAATGCATCATAACGCGACGAGCGGTCGGCTTCATGCGCATGGAATAGTCATCGAGGTACCACGCCCAGCGCTTTGCCCGTATCGTTGGCGAGAAGGCGTCCTCGCGAGAGCCGAATGGGTCATCAATGATGCCGAGATCCGCACGGTAGCCGGCAATGCCGGTGCCTGCGCCGACCCCGTAATATTCCCCTCCCGTTTTCAGTGCCCAGCGATCCGCCGCCTGGCTATCTGTAGCCATACTGATCCCGAGCAGCGAGGCATGCAGCGCAACTTCATTGCGGATGCGCCGTCCCCACCGCATAGCAAAGTCCGTCGAGTGAGTAGCCGCCAGTACGGCATGGGTGGGATTGTTCGCCAGATACCATGCGCTGAACAAGAGCGTGACATACGTCGATTTGGCTGACCCAGGGGGGGCGAAGATCAGCAGATTCTGCGTCTCGCCGCGGGCGACAGCTTCGAGCTCCTTGATAATGAGCTGGTGATGCGGCGCAGGCTCAAACCCACAATGCCGAGCCCATTCAGTTAGGGAGGCCCTTACTCTCAGCCTCGTCTGCGCTTCGCGGAGCGACAAGAGCAAGTCGTTCGCTGAGGAGTGCAATTCTTTCGGCAAGGGCTTCATCATCGAGCCGTTCAATCTCACCTACTCGCTTGACCTCTTTGCGGTCGATAAACATGCCCAATTCTTTGCCGAGCAGTTCTAGAGCGCGAATGGCATTAGCGTATTGCTGGGCTTCCCGTGCGGCCTGGCGGTCATCTATCAGACCCCTCATCACCCATGCCTTGTCGATGGAAACGGCCTCAGCTGCCATTTGTGTGGTTTTAGCGTCGATTTCCAGGGCTTTATCTTGTAATTCAGCCACTCTGGTTGAAACGTGTTTCTTGCGCCTTAGGTTTGACGCATTGCCGGGATTGTGGCGATAGCCTGCGACAACGTAAGCCTTTGCTGTACTTGTGCCTTTCGCGATTTCCTGGGCAAATCGCTCCTGGCGAACGTTGAGAAGCTTGGGCACGTCCTATCGTCCTCGTCAATACTGGGTTGGGCGCAGCCACTTACTCGACGGACGATGCTCGCCGTCAGTGACCATGTTTGGGTCTCTTATTGTGTATTCCATGACTTTCTTGCGGTTGCGGTAGAGCCGCATCCGCTCGTCATTGGCATTAGGCTCCTTAGCCTGCTTAGGCTCGATAGCCTGGTCGTTGTCATGCATTATAACATCCCAGCCATGCTTACGGTCGCGGATAGCCAAAAGCCCGCCCAATCGCTTTGCTATCATCCTCGTCAATCTTCGTCGGCGCAGTCAGCCCGATCTTGGTGCGGAATGCCTCGCGCTCCGCAACGAGGTCGGGCTTCTGCTCTGGCTGCGGATCAGGGATCAGGCCCCACATCAGAGACATCATGTCGCCAGGGTCCATCTCGTGGCCTTCGGGCTTCGGAAGCCACTTCTCCTGCACCTCGTCCCAGCGATAGCTACGCTGCATGACGCCGCGGCTGATGCCGGCCATGATGCGGCAGAACTCGGTCACAGGCAAGCCTTCAGTCATGGTTAATTCCTTGCCGGCGAGCTTTGTGCCAATAGCTGCAGGTTCGCACGAGCAGTACCACGTCTCGCAGTTATAGCACCACCTATACACCGTCGCGTCAGGCTCTTTGTCCTCGACGGGCTTATGACCGTTGTATTCCCAGTCGATGTCGCTCATTTCGCCCCCTTGCGAATGTGGGGCGCGATCTTCGCTGCCCCTTCGCTATTCAATGGCTAAAAGGAATCCGTCGCGTGGCATAGTTGAATTCCCCATGATGGTCAAGAAAGCGTCGATCAACGTTCCTTGTTACGCCGAAATATCGTTTCTCGTTCGGGAATTCAATGACATAGAGATACCACTTCGCGAGGGCGAATCGCCTGTGCATTTTGGACATGCGCGGCATCAGGCCCGCCCTTGCGGCTTATATTTCAGATTTTGAGAAAATAAACCCAAACTGCCGGGAGCGGGATCAATCGCTCTCCTAACCGGAGCCGTGCTACGCCGGCAGCTAAGGCCGGTAAAGTCTTCAGCATTCCTGATTCGAGCATTTAGCATGTGATTCGGTCTTCTGCAAGTACCTGCCTGTTGTGATGCAGCAAGCCCATAACGATCAGCGCAGCCACATCATCAGAAAATTCGTCCACGATGATTGATAGGAGCCACGCTACGGCCACCAAGGCATTGGTTTTGTGCTCTCCATGCTTTCCTAGGCAAGCCTTTTTCAATCGTCCGAAAATCTTATTCACCGTTTCGGCGTTTGCGGCCTCAAGCAGCTCTGTGACTGCCTCGTTGATCGTAATTCTGTCGTTCATGCCGCCCTCAATCTTTCTAGCCAAGCCTTCTGCTTCTTTTCCCGCCGACGCTGGGATTTGCTCTTGAACGCCGAGTGATACGGATCAAGCCCTTTGATGTAGGCCAGAATATCGGCGTAGAATGGGTTTGCTAGCTGCATCGGAGGAATCGGGACAGGTGCGCCGTTGTTGGTGAGGATGCCGCCGACGCCCTCGGTGTCGAGCGTAGCGCGCTGTGCGTAGGCATCAAACGCGATTGGCCTGACGAAGCAATAGCCTCGGAACAGCGGCACCTCGAGGTTGACCTTGCGCTTGTTGCGGATAACGGTTTCGCGGCGTCTCGGCAGATAAGGGTTCAGGCCGGCGTCATGCAGGCCTCGGAATACACGCTGCTCCCATGCGTGCCATGTCCACACGCCAAACCATGGCAGTTCGGCATCGAAGCTGATCTCGATTTCGGCGTTATGGCTCATTCGCGTTCATCTCGCATCTTGTCCAGGATTGCCTTAAACCGAAGGCTACATCGGAAGCCGTTTCCGAGATCCACGATGTTGTGCTTCGCGCTCTCTGCTTCGAGAAGAGCCCGCATGCGAGCTTGACGCCGCTGCCTCTCTTCGTCATCCCGCTTGCTGAGCTCAGCGGCGAGGCGCCTAAAGCCCTCGGCTATCTCGTCCACCCTGCGCTCGTTCGCGTCGCCGATAGCCTCTTTCTGGGCTTCCCAGGCGCGCCTAGCGGCAAGCTTGTCAACGCGGGTCATGCAACGTGCTCCTCAGTCCGCGATGGAGGCCATTTCGAAGGGAATAGCCACCCGACAGACACTCTGCCGTTGATGACCTTCTCGGTCGAAGGCGAGCCTCGCCCCTTGGTTTCGATGCAATGCTGCTGCCAAGCCCGCCATTCCTCGGTGCCGTGTTCAGCAAAATATCCGGATACGGCAACCGATTGTTGCAGCTTCAAAAAGCCTTCCGAGCGCTGGTCTCGAAGGTATCTCTCCGCATGCACCGGACGATAATCGGGGTGAGATTGGCAGTAACGCACGAACGCAGACACACTCGCCAGGGCTTCGGCACGCTCGTCAGCGCCCATCCGGCCCCAGACTTTCCCCGCCGCCTTCTTCGACATCAAGGGATCGGTCGGGTATGCCCGCCAGAACTCCTCGAAATCAGCCGGATAGGCGTTGCGGGTCCGAATCGGCGCGATAGCGCCGTTCGGACAAGAGACCTTTAGGTCTCTATCCTTTAATGGAGAAGGAGAAGGAAGACGCGCGCGCGAGGGCTCCCGGTCGGCTACCCGGTCGGAAGCCGGGCGGCTCTCTTCTTCCCTTGATTTTAAACGCTTTTCTTCCCAAATTCTAGACTGTGCTTCTCCGCCCTTTGCAGAATTTTCGCGGTTTTTTGCAAAAATTCTGCAAATTTTTTCCAATTCTCGCACGGTCCGGCTGTTCGTGACGTACCCGTCCGCGATCTCGATTTTCCCCATTTGGGCTAAATCAGAGACGGCTTTTCTGAGCTTTCCTTGCGAGAGTCCGGCACGCGTAGCGAGTTCACGCTCGCGCCCCTCCAGCTTGACCGGACCTTCCCGATCATACTGAAGCATTATCACAACCGTATAGGTCGCGATCTGGTCCGCCGTCATTCCAACGATCCCGTTGAGAAAATCTGACGGGTAACAGTCGAATCGGGCAACCATGCTCATGATCACCCAACCAAGTCTGAAATCATTCGGGCGCAGCGTTGCGAAGCTCGCCGCGGATATTCACGCACCTCCCTTGCATCTATGCGAACGGTTGGAATGCCCCACTCGGCCAGATATGCGTCGCGGGTGATATCCTTGGACTTGTTCGCATGGAAGGCCGCTCCGTCACACTCTATGCAGACGATCTTTGAGGCAAGATCCTTCCTATAGACCAGCGCGAAGTCCATGCGGTATTTCGCGAAGGCGAATTGCGGAACCAGGATAAGAGGCCCCGAGGGCGGCAAGTCCTCAGCCTTGGGCATATGAACTGGGATTGGGCCTTCCGTGATCTGCCCGTAATCCTCAAAGACGAGCCATGGCATAAGAATCTCCTCGATATAGCTTTCGCAGACCGGACGAGCCTTTTCTATATCGGCGAGTGCCATATTTACTCTGCGCTGAGCCTCTTCATGCTCGAGCCCCCATGTGACAATGCGCTGGGAGAATTGATGCAACACGATGTCGAAGTTCATGCGCAGATGATCGACAGGGCGCCGCCGATCAGCGGCGCCCTCGATAACCGTCCCACCTTCGATCATGGCGCGCGCATAGATAGGAATGGCCTTCTCCGCTGCATCCGAGATGGCCCGCATGGTGAATGGCTGGCGCGTCTCCTTGCGGCGATCCTCAAGGTAGCGGGCCTCGTCCATTTCAGCCTGCGACATCAAACGATGGAGAAGATCACCACTCATTC
>Ga0318562_10000189_pt1 | contig 29795 bp, 22 predicted proteins | sample GRESIP066b5f18_FD_203688 | JGI IMG/M metagenome (GOLD analysis project Ga0318562, IMG submission 203688) | Tropical soil microbial communities from Luquillo Experimental Forest, Puerto Rico - GRE.SIPMG.066b5f18 | ecosystem: Environmental > Terrestrial > Soil > Tropical forest > Bulk soil... | reverse complement strand
CCTCCCAGTGGACCCTGCCGCTGCTCCGCCTGGACATGGGCCGGGTCTTCAGCGGCCTGATCGGCTCGAGCGAGGAGAACCTGCGCCGCGCGATCCGGGTGGCAGAGAGCGCCGCCCCGGCGGTGCTGTGGCTGGACGAGATCGACAAGGCGCTATCGGGCTCCGCCTCCTCCAACGTCAGCGACGGCGGGACCACCGCCCGGGTCCTGGGGACGTTCCTCACCTGGCTCCAGGAGAAGACGGCGCCGGTCTTCGTGGTGGCCACCGCCAACCGGGTGGAGGGGCTGCCGCCGGAGCTGCTCCGCAAGGGCCGGTTCGACGAGATCTTCTTCATCGACCTCCCCGACGCCGCCGAGCGGGAGGAGATCCTCCGCATCCACCTCAAGCGCCGCGGCCGGGACCCGGCGCACTTCGACGTGGCCGGCCTCGCCCGGCGTGCCGAGCAGTTCAGCGGAGCGGAGCTGGAGCAGGTCATCGTCGAGGGGCTGCATTCGGCGTTCGCCGCCGGGGTGGAGCTCGCCGACGTGCATCTGGTCGGCGCGGTGACCGAGACGGTGCCCTTGGCGGTCACCCTGCGGGAGGAGATCTCCCGCCTCCGGGCCTGGGCCGTGGACCGCACCCGTCCTGCCTCGAGCCGCACGAGCGCCCACCCTTGAGATTCCTCGCCCGGTTCCAGCGCCTGGAGCGCGCCCGGACCCGGTCGACCGAGGTCCCCACCCCGGAAGCGGAGACCGAGCGCTTCTCGGCCCTGGAGTCGGCGGCGCCGCTCCCCGAGGTCCGGGCGCCGTCCAGCGGCCGCTTCGAGCCTCCGCCGATGTCCGAGGCTCCGCTGGAGCTCGACCACGGGAGCGCCGGCCAGCCCTTCGTCCGGTGCCAGGTGTGCGGCAGGGACTCGCCGCGGGGGACGGTGCGCTGCGACTGCGGGGCCCGGCTGGATACGGGGGACGTCGCCGCCTTCAACGCCCAGCTCTGGGCGGAGCACCAGACGCAGCAACAGCTGGAGCATGACCGGCAGCACCAGACGCTGGAGCAGGGTCTGGCCGAGGCGGAGCGCCGGACCGCAGCGCGTCGCGAGCTGGGGGAGAGCCTGGCGCGCCGGGTGGCCCAGCAGGAGCGGATGGGCACTCCACCCCTCTCCGCAAGGTGGTCCTGGCCGCTCGGCATCGCGCTGGTCGGGTACGTCCTGTTCCGGTTCGGGATCAAGACGAACTCGCTGCTGGTTCCCCTCATCGGAATCGTCGTCCTGGCGGCGGTGGGTCTCTGGTGGAGAGAGCGCCGACCCCCGGGTCAATGAACGTCGAGGGGTCGGGGGCGCCCGGGCGGTTCCGACCTCGGTCCAGGTCAGCAGTTCTGCATCGGGCATGTGCGCGGCCGGCCCCTTGTCTCCGCGAGCGAGCGCAGCGGACGATCAGCCCGATGCTTGGTTTCCTCAGACGCAAGGAGCAGAAGTCGACCGACGCCGAGGGCACGGCCTGCCACTGGTGCCGGACGCTGATTCCAGCAAAGGGTGACGAGGCGCTGTTCCTCGTCGGCGCGGTGCTGGATCCGCTCATCGGCTGGTTCTGCTCGAAGAAGTGCGCTCGTCAGTACGGGCTGCGCTTCCGGCTGCACCCGGCGGCCCAGCGCAACTGACGCCGGTCGCCCCGGTGCTCAGTGCATGGCCGGGACGGGCTCGGCGGTGCCTTCCACCGGAGCCTCACCCGGGGGGCGCTTGTGGAGCCGGCGCTCGATCCACAACGTGGCCACCGAGATCTGGAGAACGGTGAGCAGCGGCGTCGCCACCAGCAGGCCCAGCAGCCCGAAGAGGGCCCCCATCAGCGCCTGGAAGAGTAGGAGGAGCGCCGGATTGAGGCGCACCGCCCGCTTCATCACCAGCGGCTGGATGCAGTAGCCCTCCACTAGGTGGGCGACCAGGTACACGCCCAGCGCCATCCAGAAGAGCCGCGGAGACTGGGCGAGGGCCACCAGCAGTCCCGGAAGGGCGCTGGCCACGGAGCCGAGGAAGGGCACCGAGACCCCCAGGAAGGTCAGGAGCCCGAGGACGAGCCACCCGTCCACGCCGATGAACAGGAGGCCCCCGGCGACCAGCGCTCCGACCAGGGTCATCGCCAGCAGCGTCCCGGCTGCCCAGCTCCGCAGCCCGGTGCCGAGGCGCTCCCACAGCACGTCGAAACCGGCCTCCCAGCTTCGGGGGAGCATCGCCCGGAGGCCATCGCGGTAGCCGGTAGGTGAGGCCACCAGGAATGCGGCCAGCACCACCAGCAGGACGAAGGTGGAGACCCATTCCAGCAGGTGAAGCGTCATCGGGAGGGTGAAGGTGGCCACCGTCTCCACCGCCCCCGGCATCTTCTCCTTCACCATCCCCGCCACGTCCTTGCCGTTGGTGAGCTGTTTCACCGTGCGGTCGCGCTGCGCATTCCGGATCCACCGCTCGACCCTCGCCGCGGCATCGGGCAGCCCCGCCACCAGCTCCTTGGCCTGGTCGACCACCGGCGGCGCGGCGAGGGCGACCAGTCCGCCGGCGGCCCCGAGGGTGAGAAGCGCCACCAGCACCGCCCCCAGTGGGCGGGGAAAGCGCAGGGCGGCCAGCCACCGGACGGGGAAGCTCAGGACCACCGCCAGGAGAACCGCCACGAAGCCGAGGAGGAGGATCGTCCAGCCCTTCTGGAGCCCCACCCACACCGCACCCGCGGCGAGGAAGGAGAAGGCGAGCGCCAGCGGCCGGCGGAAGATCACCGCGCGCGCCATCGCGTCCCCACGTTCGATCGAGTTGCCATCCACGAACAGGTGGGGCTGCGCGTCCCGTCCGGCAACCCCCTGCGGTGTCCTGAACGCGACAGCCGGGAGGTACTGGTGGATCGGCGGATGGCCGACGAGCGCCCGGGCACGAGACCGCCTCTCCGCCGAGGTCAACGATTGCGCCGGACCCGAGCCGGGCCTCAGCCCGTGGTCACGTCGGGCACCGGCGACGGCACCGCGGCCGGCGCCTCGGACCTGATGCGGCCGAGGAGCACGCTGCTCAGGAGACCCGTCCCGAGGCACCCCAGCCAGAGCGCTGTGGGTCCCAGGGACTGGTAGGTGGCGAGCCCCGCCCAGGGCCCCAGCGCGAAGCCGAGCCCGAAGGTCATCGAGTAGAAGCCCATGTACTCGCCACGGCGGTTACGCGGCGCCAGCTCCGACACGTAGGCGGCGTTGGCAGGGAAGAGGATCATCTCTCCGAAGGTCCACACCACCACGGTCATCACGATCGCCCAGTAGGGGGTGGAGAAGGCCAGCGCGCCGAATCCGACTCCGACCAGGGCTGCGCCGACCGCCAGCGCCCGCCCCGGCGGCCAATGGCTGGTGAGCCCGTTGAGTCGGACCTCGAGGAGGACGATGAGGAGGGTGTTGACCGTGAAGAGGAAGCCGTAGTCGCGGGTGGAGAAGCCCAGCCCCTGCACCATCCACACCGACATCGCCGCGCCGTGCTGGAAGAAGACCAGCACCACCGGGAGGACGCAGAGGATCACGTACCGCAGGCGCGGGTCGCCGATGGCCGAGAACCGCACCGGTGCGGCTGAGACTGCCTCGACATGCCGCGGCCGGAGCGGGTAGGCCAGGAGGACCAATCCGGCGGCGATCGAGGTCGCGCCGTCGACCCAGAAGAGCGTGCCGAAGGAGCGGGCGGCGAGGAGTCCCCCCGCCGCCGGACCGACGCTCATTCCCAGGTTGATCGCCAGCCGGTTGAGGGCGAAGGCCTGCCTCCGCAACGCCGCCGGAGCGAGGTCGCCCACCAGGGCCAGGGTGGCCGGGCGCATCGACTCGTTCACCGCGGAGAGCACCACCATCCCCGCCATCACCGCCGGCAGGGTGTGGAGCAAGGGGAGGGCCCAGAAGCCCAGGCCGCCCAGGAGCAGCGAACCGATCAGGATGCGCTGGTGGCCAAACCGGTCGGCGAACCGGCCGGCGATCGGGGAGACGGTCAAGGAGACGACGCCATAGACGGCCAGCACGGCTCCGGCCTGTCCTGCGGAGAAGTGCAGGTCCTGGGTGAGGTACAGCGCCAGGAAGGGGAGCACCATCGTCCCGGCGCGGTTGACCAGGGTCGCCAGGGCGAGGAGCCAGCTGTCCCGGGGGAGGCCCGCCAGATCCGACCAGGGATTGAGCGCACGCCACGTCATGGCAGACCGGCACCGGTAACGGTCTTCGATGGCGATGTCGAGGCGACCGAGGGTGTGTCACCCTGCTCCGGAGTGTCTGTGATGCTTCCCCACGCGCGCCGTCTGGGTCCGGGACGCTGGGCGGTCCTGCTCCTGGCGCTCGGTGCCTGCAAGCAGAGCCCGCCCCCCTCGGCACCGTCCCGCCCCGGGCCTGCCATGGACCTGACCCAGGTGCAGGCCGCATTTCCCCCCGGGCTGGTCGACGCCCAGGGCTGGGCCCGGGACCTCCTCGCCGCCTTCTCCCGCGCGGGGGTGACCCCCGACGCGAACCGGGTCTGCGCTGCGGTTGCAATTCTCCGACAGGAATCTGGCTTCCAGGCCGATCCGCCGGTGGCCAACCTGGGCCTCCTCGTCCGGCAGCGGCTGGCCGAGGAGGCCGACCGGTACGGGCCGCTGGGGCCGAAGATGCTCAAGGACCTCCTTGCCGAGCACGCTCCGGACGACCGGCGGACGTTCGACGAGCGGGTGCGGAGGCTCCGGACCGAGCGCGATCTGGATCTCCTCTTCCGCGACATGCTGGAGGCCGAGCGGCGGCAGCACCCGGCGGTGGTGGCCACTGCCAACCTGCTCGACACGCTGATCCGCGGCCGGCACCTGGATGATCTCAATCCGGTGACCACGGCCGGATCGATGCAGGTCAGCGTCCGCTGGGCAATCGCCCACGCCAAGGAGCTGGGGATGCCCGGCGATGAGCTGGCGGTGCGCGACGCGCTCTACACCCGCGCCGGTGGCCTCCGGTTCGGCGTCGCCCGGCTGTGGAAGTACCCCGCTGCCTACCGGGAGACGCAGTGGAGGTTCGCCGACTACAACGCCGGGGAGTACGCCGCCCGGAATGCCGCCATCCAGCACGCCCTCACCCGGCTCACCGGGGTGAAGCTGGCCGCCGATGGGGACCTGCTCGCCTTCGCCCCCGATGGTCAGTCGAGGCCCGAGGATAGCGAGACGCTCAAGGCCTTCCGGCTCTTCCGGGACAAGTACGCGCCCACGCTGAGCGACGTTCAGCTCCGCCGCGACATGGAGGCGGGGAAGGGGCCCGAGCTGGAGCAGAGCCCGACGCTGGCCGCGCTGCGCCGGGTCTACCGCGAGCAGACCGGTCAACCGCTACCGGCCGCGGCGATGCCGGAGGTCGAGCTGAAGAGCCCGAAGATCCGGCACGGCTACACCACCGCCAACTACGTCCGGAGCGTGGAGGGGCACCACAAGTCGTGCCTGCAGCGGCTAGCCGGCCCATCGAACGGTGAGGCCGGACCGCAGGCCGTCGCCCCGAAGCCGTCGTCGCCCGCCCCGACCGAACCGGCGTCCGACCCGGGAGCCCCTCCGCCCACTGTCGAGCCAGCGCGCCCCGAGACCGCCGCGCCACCCGAGCCCGCAGCGGAATCCCCTCCGGACCGAGCGACGTCGCCGGCCGAGCCCGCCGGGCCGGGCCGTTCACAGACTCCAGCACCGGTGTCCCCCGATGCCCCGGCGCGCTGAGGGCGCTGCTCAGACCGGGACCGGGGTGAGGAGCCCCGCGGAGATGTCGAAGACGACGGTGCTGAACTTCGAGTCCAGATCGTTCCGCTGCGAGTAGTCGGTGCTGACCTCGGTGGCGGGAATGGTGTGGTAGGTCGCCGTCGCCTTGGCCGGCCCGAAGGCGATGTCCAGGTAGCCGTGGGCGAACGGGTCGACGTACTTGATCGCTCCGCCGGTGCTCGCGGTCAGCAGCGGCCCCAGGTTGTGCACCAGCGCCTCGTAGATCGCGCCTCCCGGCTGGAAGGCGGGATCGGAGCTGAAGGCCTGCACCGCCAGGCCGAGCTCTTCCTGGAGCGACTGCGAGCTGATCGCCGGCGAGGTGAGGAGGGCGAACTTCGGCGGGTCCTGCGCCGTCCCCGCCTTCTCGTTCCCGGCGAACGCTCCGTGGATGTCCCCGGAGAGGGCGATCAGGTTCTGGACTCCCGCCAGCCGGGCGAAGAGCTCGGCCCGCTTGTTGGGGAAGCCGTCCCACTGGTCGACGTCGAAGTAGAAGTTGCGAGCGAACTGCGCCGGCACGCCCGGGATGTGGGTGAGGTCGAGCTGCATGGAGATCATCGAGTAGCTGCTCACCAGGACCTTGTGGGTGGCGGTCGATTGCTCCAGCCGGCCCACCACGTACGGCTCCTGATCGAGGCCGAAGGCGTTCTCGCTGGCCTTGATGGTCTGGGCGTAGAGCAGCCCGGTGTAGAGGTCGTAGGTGTCCTTCACCACCACGTAGCGCGAGCCGATGCTGTCGAAGAAGGCCTGCTTGCCGATCAGGGCGAAGAACAGCCCCCGCTTCATCTGCGCGCTGGGCGGGACCGGGGGAAGGTGCCCCGCGGCGAGGAGCTGGTTCACCACCAGCAATCCGAGATTCCCCTGCACCACCCGCTGCGCGTACGCCGCTGCGTCGGCCGCCGCCAGGCCCTCCTGGACCGCCCCGCCAGTGACGATCTGCAGAAGGCCTGCCTTCAGCTGAGCGAAGGCTGGATTGTCGATGTCGATGTACTCGGTGAGGTTGGTGGGGAAGCTCTGGTCGAAGAACGCCTGACCGAGGATCGCCACCAGCGTCTCCTGGGTGGCGGTCACCGTTCCCGGGAAGGCGTCCTCGGGAATGGGGTGGTCGGGCCGGAAGCTGCGGAGATCGGTCATCACCAGCTCGAGGTGCTTGCCGAAGACGAAGCTCCGCCACAGCCGCTGGTTGGGGAAGAGCTGGCTCGGGTCGGTGACCACCACGTCGGTGGTGGGGTCGCTGCCCAGCGGTCCCTCGTCCACCGGGAGGTACTCGAAGAAGGCCTGCTCGGCGTTGCGCCGCCGCTGGTCGTCCTGCTCGTTGGTGCGCCCGTTGGTGTAGGTGGCCACCGAGCCGTGGCAGTCGTCGGAGTACTCGTGATCGTCCCAGGTGACGATCACCGGCCAGCGCTCATGGACTTGTTGCAGCAACGGGTCGCTCCGGTAGGTGTGGTAGATGTCGCGATAGTTGCCGACGCTCTTCGCGGCGAAGTCGTCTCCTCCCAGGGCGATCGCCTCGGCGGGATTGGTGAAGGTGACCGACCGCGGGCCGCCGGGAGTCTGGAAGGTCGGCGTCCCGGTCGTCTCGTAGATGTAGTCGCCGATGGCCACCCAGAAGTCGAAGGCCTCGGCCGGGTTGGTGAGCATCTCCTGGTAGGTGTTCCAGTAGCGGCCCACGTAGTCCTGGCAGTTGGCGACCGCGAAGCGGACCTGCACGTCGGTGCCGGCCGCGGGAGCGGTGCGGGTGCGGCCAGTCGTGGAGCGGTAGCGGGTCGTGCCCACCAGGTAGCTGAAGCGGTAGTAGTAGGTGGTCGCCGGCGACAGGCCCTTCAGGCGGATCTTGATGCATCCGTCGTGGGCGGCAGTGACGGTGAGCCCGTCCTGCTGGACCAGGAGGGTCTGGAGGGTGGGGTCGGTGCCCACCTCCAGCCGCAGGGAGAGGTCGACCGCCGCCCCCGGCTGGATGGCGCGCGTCCAGAGCATCACCGTGTCAGGCCGCGGGTCGCCGGAGGCCACCGAGAACGGGAAGCGCGCTGCGTTCTCCGCGTCGGTGCCCAGGGTTTCTGGCGGCTTGGTTCCATCTCCGCAACCTTCGAAGGCTGCCCCTGCGGAGATGACGACGATGCTCTTGAGGATCGTCCGCCGGTCGAATGTCTGCGCCATGGTCCCCTCCAGGTGGGCGCTGCCCCCCGCGCCACTGTGTCAGATGCGGCGGCGGTGTACAGTCGAATCGGAATGAGCAGCGAGAGCGCGCCGCAAGCGTTCCGTTCGGTGCCCCGGACGGGCGTGATCTTCGTGACCGCCGAGGCCCAGAAGCGTGGCTTCGATCCCGCGAATCCCGAGTGGTGCAACCTGGGCCAGGGCCAGCCGGAGACCGGCGAGCTGCCCGGCGCGCCGGCCCGGATCCACTCGCTCGATGTCGATCCCGCCGACCAGGAGTACGCACCGGTGGCCGGAATCTGGGAGCTGCGGGAGGCGATCGCCGCGCACTACAACCGGACCTACCGCCGCGGGCTCCCCTCGCAGTACAGCGCGGAGAACGTTGCCATCTCCGGCGGCGGCCGTGCCTCCCTCACCCGCGCTGCGGCCAGCCTCGGGCTGATCAACCTCGGCCACTTCCTCCCGGATTACACGGCCTACGAGGAGCTGCTCGACGTCTTCAAGGCCTTCACTGCCATTCCGATCCTCCTCGACGGCGAGCGTGGGTACGCGTTCGGTCCCGACGCCCTGAAGAAGGAGGTCCTGGGCCTGGGCCTCTCTGCGGTCCTCCTCTCGAATCCTTCCAACCCCACCGGGAAGGTGGTCCAGGGCAGCGAGTTGGAGGCGTGGGTGGACGTCGCCCGCTCGCTCGACTGCGCGCTGCTGATCGACGAGTTCTACGCCCACTACGTGTGGCGCTCCGGGAGCGCGCCGGCGGCGGTGAGCGCCGCGGCCCACGTCCGCGACGTGAACAAGGACCCGGTGGTGCTCTTCGACGGGTTGACCAAGAACTGGCGCTACCCGGGATGGAGGGTGACCTGGACGGTGGGTCCCCGGCCGGTCATCGACGCGGTGAGCAGCGCCGGCTCCTTCCTCGACGGCGGAGGCAGCAAGCCGCTCCAGCGCGCCGCGCTGCCCCTCTTCCAGCCCAGGGTGGTCGAGCAAGAACTGGCGGCGATTCACGCTGCGTTCCAGCCCAAGCGTGAGCGGCTCCTGCGCGGCCTGCAGGCGCTGGGCATCCGGGTGGAGCGGGAGCCGGAGGGGACCTTCTATGTCTGGGGTGACCTCTCCGGGCTGCCCGCCCCGCTCTCGGACGGGATGGGCTTCTTCCGCGCCGCCCTGGAACACAAGACGATCACCGTCCCGGGCGAGTTCTTCGACATCAACCCCGGCAAGCGCCGCCGTGGGCGGGCTTCCCGGTTCCGGAACCACAGCCGCTTCTCCTTCGGTCCTCCGATGGAGGTGGTGGAGCGGGCCCTCGACCGGCTGGGCCAGGTCATTCGCGCTCGGGCTGCGTGAAGCCCAAGCCCCACCCGCGGTGCGTTGACAGCGCGCTCCGGACGGTGGGATCCAGGGGGTGCGATGCGGGCCGATGAGCTCCCGGTGACGGTGGCGGTGACGCGCGAGGATGGCTCGGTGGAGCACGTCCAGGTTGGCACCGCGGTTCGCCGGGGCGACGGGTTCAGCGTCCGGCTGTTCGAGCTCGGCATCGGTGCCGGGGGCGAGGCGGTGCGCTCCGGCGGTCCGCCCCGCCGGGCACCCTCGGCACCGGGGGAGCCACCGACCGTCTTCCCCCCGTATGGCCGGAGCAAGGGTCAGCCGATCCGCGGCGCGAGCGCGCAGGACCTCGAGTTCTACGCCACCGGTGCGCGCCGGACGCTGGCCGATCCCGGGAAGTCCCGCTTCCACGACAAGGAGCGGGCACTGCTGCAGGTCATCGAGGCCGAGCAGGCGCGCCAGGGTGGCGGTGGTGGCGAGCCTCCCCCGCCCGAAGAAGACGCCAGCTTCTGAGGGGCCTAGGAGGCCGACGTCTCCAGCGCGGTGCGGATGGCGCGGCTGAGGTCCTGGAGCCGGAAGGGTTTGTCCACCAGCTCCCGCACCCCGGCGGCGCGCAGCACGTGGGGCTCGACCGCCGAGCGGTTTCCGGTGATGAGCAGGACGGGGAGATCGGCCCGGACGCTGATGAACCGCGCCGCCAGCTCCACCCCGGTCATCCGCGGCATCTGGAGATCGGTGATCGCCAGGTCGAACTCGTCGGGGTCGTCGCTGAAGGTCTCCAGCGCCTCCTCCGGGTCGTCCGAGGTCCGCACCTGGTACCCGAGCCGCTGGAGCTGCTCGGCGAGCACCCGCAGCACCGCGGCCTCGTCGTCCACCACCAGGAGCCGCTCGCCCTTTCCGCGCACCGGGTCCTCAGGGGTGGCTGCCTCGGCCACCACCACCGTCGCTTGACTGGCCTGGGGGAGGATCACCTCCACCGTGGTTCCCTCGCCCGGCTTGCTGCGGACCGCGATGCGGCCGTGGTGGTCGGAGACGATGGTGTGGGCCACCGCCAGTCCCAGGCCGGTCCCGTGCCCCAGCGGCTTGGTGGTGAAGAAGGGCTCGAAGACCCGCTCCAGGACCCCGGGGTCCATCCCGTGCCCGGTGTCGGAGACCCGCAGGCGGACGTGAGGGCCCGGCTCGAGGGGAGGGAGGCGCGCCGCGGCGTGTGAGTCGAGCTGCAGCCGCCCGAGGGAAAGGCTCAGCCGGCCGCCGTGGTTGCGCATCGCATCGGCGGCGTTGGTGACCAGGTTCACCACCACCTGGTGGAGCTGGGTGGCGTCGGCCAGAACCGCAGGCGTCTCGGGGTCGACGTTGGTCTCCATCTGCACGCTGGAGGGCACCGAGGCGCGCAGCAGCTTCACCGCCTCGAGCATCACGTCCTGGAACCGCGTGAGCTCCCGGGGTTGGCCACGGCTCCGGGCGAAGGTGAGGAGCTGGCGAACGATGTCCCGTGCGCGCCCCCCTGCCTTGAGGATCTCCGAGACCCGCTCGGCGGCCCGTCCCTTCGGGGGAACGTCCTCCTGCAGCAGATGGGCGTGACCCATGATCGCGGTGAGGACGTTGTTGAAGTCGTGGGCAATGCCCCCGGCCAGCGTGCCCACCGCCTCGAGCTTCTGGGACTGGCGGAGCTGGGCCTCGAGCCGCGCCCGCCGCTGCTCCTGCTCCCTCCGCTCGGTGATGTCGCGGCCCACCGCCAGGCTGTCACCACCCGGGCCGGCCACCGGGGCGAGGTTGAGCTCCAGCGCCACGGTCTGTCCGTTCTGGTGCCGCAGCGGTAGCTCCAGCGACTGGCGCGGCCCGCGGTGGTCGAGGAAGGTCCGCCACCGCCCCTGTCCGTCCGCCGAGGCGATCAGCTCGGTGAAGGGCTTCCCCACGCAGGCCTCGGGAGCCCAGCCGGTGATGCGCTGAAACGCCGGGTTCACCGAGGCCAGCGTTCCCTCGGCGGTGAGGGTGAAGATGGCGTCGCCGGCACGCTCCACCACCTCGCCGTAGCGCTCCTCGGTGCTCTTCCGGACCCGGATCGCCAGCGCCTGGAAGGCGACGAGGAGCAGGCAGTAGACGGCGAGGTCGGCCCAGCGCTGCAGCGGCGTGTTCTGGATCTGCGAGGGCGGGAGCACCCCGCGGTCCTCCGCCAGGGCGAGGAGCAGTCCGGTGATGGCGACGACCAGGCCCATCAGCACCGCCCCGCGTCGACCGCGCAGCAGCCCGGCGGCGACGACGAGGACCAGGAAACCGAGCGTGGCCGAGTTGCGGATGCCGCCCCCGGTCCAGGCCGAGATGGCGAGGAGGAACCACCCGGTGGTCAGGTAGCCCACCGCCGCAGCTCCCACCCACCCTCGCAGCACCAGCGCCCGGAGCACGAAGATGACCACCGCGGCGAAGCCAACCTGGGCGAACACGCGCCCCAGCGTCGACGGGTCGGCCCAGATCGCCGAGACCAGGTAGACCGCGAAGCCCGCCAGCTGGATCCAGAGGAAGGCGAGCAGCAACCGGGCCGAGGCTCGCGTCTCCGGGTCAGCCGGCAGTGCGCTCAGTCCCTGGGGCGAGTCGGAGGTCACCGGGGCACTCCCGGAGCGGGTCCTGCTCGCACTGTACGTGGAATCGCCCACACCCGTGGGGGTGTGCCCGGCGACGACCCGACCTCAGTACGGCACGTAGGACGGTCGGGAGCGCTCGGTGAACTTCCGGACGCTGGGTCGGTTCCACACCAGGTCCACGAACCGAGTCAGGCGCGGCGCCATCGGATGGCCGCCGATGCGGAGGCGCTGGAGCATGAAGGCGAGATCGGCATCGGCGGCAGTGAAGGCGCCGAAGAGCGAGGTGGCTCCCTCGGGGAGGACGGCCCCGGCGGCCGAGAGCAGGCGCCGGGCATCGGCCTCGCCATCCTGGGAAAGCGGGTCGCGCGCGCGCTCGTAGAACATCGTGTGCGTCGAGCGCTCCGCCCGGATCGGCATCAGGTCGCTGCGGATCCACGCCATCAGCTGCCGGGCACGGGCGCGCTGCCGGACATCGGCGGGGAGCATGCGTGGAGTGTCGGGGAAGGCGTCCTCGAGGTACTCAACGATGGCGCTCGATTCCGAGAGGTGGAAGTCGCCGTGACGGAGCATCGGGACCCGGGCGGTCAGCGAGCGCGCGGCGTACTCCGGCCGGCGCTGCGCCTGCTCGTGCAGGGGCACGATCTCGACCGCGTAGTCGAGCCCCTTCTCCTCCAGGGCGACGAAGGCGGAGAAGGCGTAGGGACTGATCCAGAACGCATCGACCCACAGGGTGAGCTCGGGCATGGGGGCGAAGCTGCCACTGTCGTGCGCCCCGGTACCATCACAGTTCACTTCGCGGAGGGCGGGGCCCCGTTCAGCTGGGTCCGGCAGGCCTCACTGAGGTCGGCACTGTGGTCCATGAGGCAGACCGCGACCCGGCCGCGCCCGGGAGGGACGTTGGTGCAGAACTTTCGGGCATCCTCCCGGCAGGGCTTGCCGAGGCCTTCGCTCGGAGGAGCGCTCTGCGCCCGTGCGGTGAAGGAGCTGACCACCACGGTGAGGGTCACGAGGCTCGTGGAGAACGGATGACGCATGGGCACCTCCTGGACCGAGACGCGCCATCCAACCCGAAAATCGCGTCTGTCCGGGTGAGTTTTTGGCGACGCCGGGAGGTGCGCTCTCCGAGTCGGTCGTTGCGCTTGGCCGGCTCAGCGGTGGGCAGAGACGCGGAGCACCCGGAGCTCGAGCGTGTCGCGCGGCCGCTCGACGATGACCGTATCCCCGGCCGACCGCCCGAGGAGCGCCGCGCCCAGTGGCGAGTCGACCCGAACCAGACCCTTCCCGGCGTCGGCCTCGTCGCCACCGACCAGCCGGAGCACCCGGCGCTTCCCGTCCGCCTCCTCGACCTCGAGCCAGGCGCCGAGGACCGCGCGGCCGTCGCCTCCGGCGTCGGCAGGGGCGAGCACCGCCCGCTCCAGCAGCACGTCCAGGGCCCGGCGTCGCTCCTCGGCGTCCGGTCGCGCGTCGCCCTCGAGGCTTGCCCGCTCCTCCAAGAAGCGGGCATGGCCTTCCGGGGTGAGAGGACGTGGGCCGGGGGGCACCCGGCGCTCGGGCGGCGCCGGTGGGGGGATGTCCTCCTCGCGGGTGAAGGCCTTGCTCACGGCACCCCGACGGTGGGCATCGAGTGGTCGGGGCGTCAAGCGCGTTAGAATGAAGAACGAGGGTGCTCTCTCCGGAGCCTCGATGAAGCTCGATCCCATCGCCCTGGCCATTCCGTTCTTCTTCGTGCTCATCGGGCTCGAGCTGGTGATGGCACGCATCGGCCGGCGCAGCGTTTACCGCTTCACCGACGCCTACTCCGACCTGGGTTGCGGCATCGGCCAGCGGGTGGTGCTGCTGCTGTTCGAGGCCGGGCTCCTGGCGTTCTACGCCTTCGTCTACGCGCATGGGCGGCTGGTGACCTTCGCTCCGGGAAGCCCCTGGCCGTGGATCATCGCCCTGGTGGGGGTGGACCTCGGCTACTACTGGTGGCACCGGCTCTCCCACGAGATCAATCTGATGTGGGCCGTCCACGTGGTCCACCACCAGAGCGAGGACTACAACCTCGCGGTCGCGCTGCGGCAGGCGATCCTCTCGCCGGCGACGGTGATGCCCTTCTATCTGCCGCTGGCGGTGCTCGGCGTCCCGATGCCGGTCTTCTTCCTGATGAACGCCGCGAGCACCCTGTACCAGTTCTGGATCCACACCGAGCTGGTGGAGCGGATGGGCATTCTAGAGAGGGTGGTGAACACGCCCTCTCTCCACCGGGTGCACCACGCGGTGAACCCCGAGTACCTGGACCGGAACTACGCCGCGACCTTCATTCTCTGGGACCAGCTGTTCGGCACGCTGCGACGCGAGGAGGCCGCGCCGGTGTACGGCATCAGCCATCCGCTCCGGAGCTTCAACCCGGTGTGGGCGCAGGTGCAGCCGCTGTGGGGCCTGTGGCAGGCGGCGCGCAAGGCTCCGTCCTGGCGCGAGGCGGTGCGCTTTCTCCTCGCCTCGCCGGCATGGCATCCGGACTGGCTCGGGCCGAAGACGCCGGTGCGGGGCGTCGACCCCGAAGCGCTGCCCAAGTACGACGTCGCCCCCGGGCGCGGGCGAACGGTCTACGTCTTCGTCCAGCTGGCGGTGATGAGCATCGTCACCTTCCTCCTCCTCAACTTTGCGAGTGCGCTCCCGCCCCAGGTCGTCGCCGTGGCGGTAGGATGGGTGCTGCTGTCGCTGATCGCCGGCTCGGCGCTGCTCGCCAGAAATCGCTGGGGCGTGGCGCTGGAGGCGGTGAAGCTCGGGGTGGTGGCGGTGGCGGTCGTCGGGGTGCTGCTGCTGCCCAGGATCGGCCCGGCGTTCCAGATCGTGATGCGCTGAGGCCCGACTGCCTCCGCGCGGCGGCTGGATCGAATCGGCCGGGGCCGCTTTTCCTGCTCGCCGCGGGATGCGCCCGCCGGTACCCTCCGGCCGATGGCTCCGGTCCGCCTCGACGGCACGCAGATCTTCGACTGGCTGCTGATCCTGATCGGCCTGGTCCTGCTGGCGACCATCCTCCTGCCGTTCTGGTCGGCGCTGGTCTTCGCCGCGGTGCTGGCCGGTGTCTTCTCCGGGCTGCATCGGCGGCTCGCCGCCCGCCTGGGGGGCCGTGACGCGCTCGCCGCCGGGCTGCTGACCCTCCTGGTGCTGCTGGCGGTGCTTCTTCCCCTGGCCGGCCTGACCACGCTCCTCACCAAGCAGGTGGTGGGGGTGTTCCAGGGGCTCCGGGCCATCTTCCAAGAGGGCGGCCTGGTCGGCCTGCTGGAGCGCGTGCCCGGACCGCTCCGGCGCCTCGCAGACTGGGTGGTCGACGCGTCGGGTGGCCCGGACAGTGCCTCCGATTGGCTCCAGCTCCTCCAGTCCCAAAGCGGCAAGGCAGCGACGGCGGTCACCCGCGTCCTGACGACCACCTCCCAGGCGGTGCTCGAGGCGGCGCTGCTGCTCATCGCCTTCTACTTCCTGCTCCTCGACGGTCGGCGCCTGGTCCAGTGGATGGAGAAGGTGCTTCCCCTGGCGCCGGGACGCTTCCACGCCTTCCTCGACGAGTTCCGGCAGGTCTCGCGGGCGGTGGTGGTCTCCAGCGTGGGGACGGCGGGGGTGCAGGCCGCCGCGGCGCTGGTCGGCTTCCTGATCGCCCGGATCCCCAACGCGCTGCTGTGGACGCTGCTCACCTTCTTCACCGCCTTCATTCCCGCGGTGGGAGCGGCCAGCGTCTCGGTGGTCATCGCTGCGGTGCTCTTCTTCCAGGGCCAGACGGGCTGGGCGCTCTTCCTCGCCGTGTGGGGCGTGGTGGTCGTGGGTCTCAGCGACAACCTGGTCAAGCCGCTGCTGATCAAGGGCGGGGTGGAGATGCACGGGGCGGTGATCTTCTTCGCCCTGCTGGGCGGGCTGGCGGCCTTCGGTCCGGTGGGGCTGGTGGTCGGACCGCTGGTCGTGGCATTCATCCTGGCGCTCACCGGCACGCGCGGAGTTCCCACCGCCTCCGAGAGCTGAGCAGCCGCCAGAGTGTCCGCCCCCCGCCGCATGCCCCGCGCCCACCCCGCAGCCATCGTCCTGGCCGACTCACCCTTGCGCGAGCGCCTGCGGGAGCTGTCCGCGCTGCTCGAGGCGCTTCGCGACGAGGTGGCGCAGCTGGAGCTGGAGGCGGAAACGCTGCGGGCGGAGCTGGGCGCCTTCGAGGTGCGACATCGGCACGCGCTGGACGCCGAGCAGCGGGCGCTGCTGGCCATCGAGCGAGTGGTCCGGGCGCTGGAGGCGTGGATCGAGCTGTTGCGCTCGACGCCGGCCCGCGAACGGGTGGCCCGGGCCCGTCGGTACGAGGAGCGGCGGGCGCGCCAGGCGGCCCGGGAGCGACGGCAGGTGGTCGAGCCGGAGGACGAGGAGGACGAGCCGCCACCGCTGCCGAGCGCCGCAGAACTCAAGTCCCTCTACCGGCGGCTGGCGCGGCGATTCCATCCCGACCTGGCCCGGACCGAGGAAGAGCAGGTCCGGTTCGCGGAGGTGATGTCCAGGCTCAACGTCCTGTACAGAGCGGGCGATCGGGCGGGGATGGAGGCGCTGGCGGACCAGGCGTTGGGGGCGGAGCTGCCGGAGCCGGCGCTGTCGCTGGAGGAGGAGCTGATCCAGCTCGAGGCCCGTCGGGCCCGGTTCGAGTCGGCGCGTGACGGGCTGGCCGAGGAGCAGCGGCTGCTCGAGCGGTGCGCCACCGCGGAGCTGATGCGCCGGGTTGCAGCGGCCGTGGAGGAGGGCAGGGACCTCTTCGCCGAGCTCCGCCGGGAGCTGCGACAGCGCGCTGCAGAGGCGCTGGACGACGTTCGCGCGGTCGCCCGCGCGCTGGAGGACGAGGTGCGAAGGATGAATCGGGAGGCCATCACTGGAACGGGGCGGCGGACGCTGGAGCGGGCGTTCGATCCACTGGGGCGCCAGCGGATGGTGCGGCTGTCGCTGGAGGCGCTGGAGGGCGCGCGGGTCAGCGCCGAGGGACGACGGGAGGCGGAGCGGCTGACGGCGCTCGCCCGCTCATCCCCGGGAGCGGCGCGGTTGCTGCTGCTGGCCTACGCGACCGAGCTCGTTCCGCATCCGCTCGACAGCCTCGGCACCTACGAGGCCATGGCCGACCGGTTCGCCTGGCTGGCCTCGCACGACCGATCGCCGGCGAGCCTGGAGCGCGCGCTGGTCGAGGCCGCCGAGTGGGTGGAGTTCGGCGTTCGGCGCGCATCCGCGCAGCGCGTCCAGGCAGGTCTCCGCTTCCGGAGCGCGGAGGTGCGGGATGCGATGCCGATCGCCCTACGCTCGCAGGCCTTGCGGGGCGAATTCCGCCGCGTCTTGTCCGCCCTCGGCGACCGCGCCGCATGTGCCGAGTGCCAGATGGAGGTGTTCGCCATCCCGCTCTACCGGCTCCGTGGGCTCGACGATCTCCACGCCAGCGCCTGCCCACGGTGCGGCACGCTGCTCCGGAGCTACTTTCTTCCCCGGGGCAAGGACGTGCAGTCGGTGCTCAACACCGCGTTCCTGGACCTCGAGCTCCTCTCGGAGTGGACGTTCCGGATGGGCACGGCGTCGATCGCGGTGCAGCTGCTCCCGGTCCAGGTGGAAAAGATGACCGTGGCCGCGCTCAAGCGCCGCTTCTGGGAGGACGTCCTGGCGCGCCACGGGGTGAAGGTGCCGATCTCCGCGGTGAGCCTGGTCCAGAGGAAGCGCCCGGTGCCGGAGCGCAAGCCGGTCAGCGGCCTCGACCGTCAGGACTTCCGGATCGCGTTCTCGGAGAAGGCAAAGATCAGCGTCGTCGAGGCGCTGGAGACGATTCGACACCGGATCCGGACTCGCTTCTTGCCGGAACGTGTTGGCCCGGGGAGTTGAGATTCCTCGCCGTCCGAGCCCGAGGCCTCCGCCGACACCATCAGCGACGTGGGGCCTCAATCCCCGCGCGGCCCGCCATTCGGCACCCCTTCAGTTCGACCAGTCCTGGCGCCGCCGCTCGCTCTTGCGTCGCCCCGCGTGTCGCTTGGCGTCGACTCGCTTCTGCTTCGCCGCCCGGCTGGGCCGGGTCGGCCGCCGTGGCTTCGGAACATGCGTCAGCCGTCGGAGGGCAGCCCGGAGCCGCTCCAGGGCCATCGACCGGTTCAGAAACTGGCTCCGCCGCTCGGTGGCCGTGACCGTCAGGCCGGTGGGCGTGTGGACGAGCCTGACCGCCGAGGAGGTCTTGTTCCGGTGCTGCCCGCCGGGTCCGCCGGCTACGAAGTAGTCCACCTCGCAGTGGGCCAGCAGGGTGTCGTCATCCTGGGCCAGTGCCGCTCGGGCGGCTTCCCGCCGAGCGCTCTGTTCGGCGCTGTCCATGGTGGCTCTCTGCCGCTCGGGCTGTTACCACGGACCCCCATCCCATGCAGCGCATCCGCCTCCAGGGCGCCCGCACCCACAACCTGGCGGGCGTCAGCGTCGAGCTCTCCGAGGGAGAGCTGACTGCCGTCACCGGCGTGTCCGGGAGCGGCAAGAGCAGCCTCGCCGTCGACACCCTCTACGCCGAGGGGCAGCGGCGCTTCGTGGAGAGCTTCAGCCCCTACGCCCGGCAGTTCCTGGAACGGCTGGAGCGCCCTCCGATGGAGCACCTCGAGCCGGTCGCCGCCGGCATCGCCGTGGACCGACGCACCGGGGTGAAGAGCTCCCGGTCCACCGTCGCCACCCTCGCCGACCTCGAGGCCTACTTCTCTGCCCTTTTCACTCGCGAGGCGCTTCCGGTCTGCCCCGAGCACGGCGAGGAGGCGGTGCTGCGCGCTCCCGCCACGGCCGCGGCTGCGTTGCTCGCCGAGCATTCGGGCGCCTCGATCATTCTCACCTTTCCGGTTCGCATCCCCGACACCGAGACCTTCCTCGACGTCCGGGCGCGGCTCCTCAAGGACGGGTACCGCCGCCTGCTCCTGGGCAGCGAGGTCCGTCCGCTGGAGGAGCTCCGGCCCGCCGAGGCGATGGGCGCGACCGGGATGGCCGACGTGGTCGTCGACCGCCTGGTGATCAACGCCGGCACCGTGGAACGCCTCGCCGCCTCACTGGAGCAGGCCTGGGCGCAGGGACAGGGCGAGGCGCACCTCACGTTCGCCGCCACCGACGAATCGGTGAACGGCAACGGACGGCGGCGCACCCTCCGCCAGGGCCTGGTCTGTCCACTCTGCGCCCGCTCCTTCGAGCCTGCGCGCCCCGGGCTCTTCAGCTACCAGTCGGCGGTGGGTGCCTGCCCGGCGTGTCGCGGCTTCGGCCGGACGCTGGGCATCGACTGGGCGAAGGTCCTCCCCGACGAGTCGCTGAGCATCGAGGACGGAGCGCTCCGCCCCTGGAACGGGCGGTCGAGCGAGTGGGAGCGCTCGATGCTCGTCCGATTCGCGAAGCGGGAGCACATTCCCCTCGATGTGCCGTGGCGCGAGCTCCGGCCGGAGCAGCGCGAGGCGGTCCTGGAGGGCGAAGGCGGCTACGGGCGCGGTCGCTACCCCGGTCTCCGGGCCTGGTTCCGGTGGATGGAAGGCCGGACCTACAAGATGCACGTGCGGGTGCTGCTCAGCCGCTACCGCGCGTACACCTTGTGCACGTCGTGCAATGGTGCCCGGCTGAACCCCGATGCGCTCCGGTACCGTGTGGACGGGCTCGACCTCGCGGCCTGGCACAAGCTCGAGGTGGCTGAGGCAGCGCGGCGGCTGGAGTCGCTCCGCACCCGAACCGGACAGGGTGAGCTCGCCCGCCGGGAGCTGTCGAGCCGGCTCGGATGGCTGGTCCGCGTCGGCCTGGGCTATCTCGGTCTCGACCGCCAGAGCCGCACCCTCTCCGGAGGCGAGGCGCAGCGGGTCTCCCTCACCGCTGCTCTGGGGACCGGGCTCACCGGCGCGCTCTTTGTCCTCGACGAGCCCAGCGTGGGGCTGCATCCCACCGACCTGCCCCCGCTCACCTCCGCGCTGACCGAGCTGGCCGGCCGCGGGAACTCGGTCCTGGTCCTGGAGCACGACCCGGCCATCGTCCGCGCCGCGCACCGGGTGCTGGAGCTCGGACCGGGCGCCGGTTCTGCCGGGGGACGGCTCTGCTTCGATGGGACACCCGCTGCGCTCGCCCGCCGGGCAGATCTCCCCTCCGGGCGGGTGCTGGCCGGTCAGCACGCTCCGTCCCCGGCCCGTCGCACGCCGAGGGCGTGGATCGACGTGGAGGGCGCGACCGCAAACAACCTCGCCGACCTCGACGTGCGCCTCCCGCTCGGCGTCCTGACCACGGTCTGCGGCCCGAGCGGCTCGGGCAAGAGCAGCCTGGTGGAGGAGGTGCTGTACCGGACCCTGGCGCGACAGCTCAGGCTCCGGGATGTCGAGCTCCCGGGCGCGGTCCGCGCGGTCACGCCCGGCGAGCCCATCTCCCGCGTGGTCCTGGTCGACCAGGCCCCGCTGGGCCGCACCTCCCGGGGCAACGCCGCGACCTACACCAAGGCCTGGGACGTGCTGCGCAAGCGGTTCGCTTCCGAGCCCGATGCCGTCCTCCGTGGCTTCGGCCCGGCGCACTTCTCCTTCAACGTCGACGGCGGGCGCTGCGAGGCCTGCAGCGGCGAGGGGAGCGAGACGATCGAGATGCAGTTCCTCGCCGACGTCACGCTGGTGTGCCCCACCTGCCAGGGACGGCGTTTCAAGCCCGAGGTCCTCGAGGTGCGGTACCGGGGACGCTCCGTCGCCGACGTCCTGGGGATGACCGTCGATGCGGCGCTGGCGGCGTTCGACGGCGATGCTGCCGTCGTCTCCGCGCTGGGGCCGCTCTCCACCCTCGGCCTGGGCTATCTCCCGCTGGGGCAGCCGCTGTCGACGCTGTCGGGCGGTGAGGCGCAGCGGGTGAAGCTCGCCCGGGCCCTGGGCGGGGATCAGCACGGCGTCCTCTACCTCCTCGACGAGCCCAGCGCAGGACTTCATGGCGAGGACGTGGCGCGGGTCCTCGAGGCGCTGCATGCGCTGGTCGATGCAGGTGCCAGCGTGGTGGCCGTCGACCACGACCTCGACTTCCTCCGTTCCTCGGACTGGCTGCTCGACCTCGGGCCGGGCGGTGGACGGGAGGGCGGGCGGAAGGTGGCCGAGGGAACGCCCGAGGAGCTCGCCCGGGCCGCGACCCGGACCGGAGAGGCCCTCCGCGCGCGGCAGACACCCGACGCCGTGCGCGCCGCACCCGCCTACCCGCTCACCCGCACCCTCGACGTCGAGCACGCCCGCGAGCACAACCTCAAGGACCTGGTCTGCAGCCTGCCGCTGGAGAAGCTGGTGGTCCTGACCGGGCCGAGCGGCTCGGGCAAGTCCACGCTGGCCTTCGACGTCATCTTCGCCGAGGCCCAGCGCCGGTTCACCGAGACGCTCAGCCCCTATGCCCGGCAGTTCCTGCCCACCTTGCCCCGTCCCGACGTCGAGCGAGTGCGGGGGCTACCTCCCGCCGTCGCACTCGAACAGCGTACGGCGCGCGCCGGAGCGACGAGCACCGTCGCCACCGTCACCGAGGTCGCCCACTACCTTCGGCTCCTCTTCGCCAAGCTGGGGACGCCGCACTGCCCGCACGACGACACCGCCATCGCCACCCGCTCGATGGAGACGCTGCTGGTGGAGGCGCGCCAAGGACGGGGCACGGTGGAGCTGCTCGCCCCGGTGGTCCGTGCCCGGAAGGGCACCTATTTCGACGTCTTCACCGCCGCGGCGCGGGCCGGGGTGAAGGAAGCCATCTGCGACGGCGAGCGTGTCTCCACCGACGCCCCACCGCGCCTGGCCCGCTCTCGCGAGCACACCATCGACCTGGTGGTGTGGGCCGGCCGCGCAGCCGAGCTCCCGGAGGAGGGGTTCGCCCGCGCGCTGCAGTGGGGGCAGGGGACGGTGAAGGTCGTCCGGGGTGAGAGGGAACGACTCCTCTCCGCCACCCGGAGCTGCCCGAAGTGCGAGAGGGCGGTGCCGGAGCTCGATCCCCGCTGGTTCTCCTTCAACACCGCCCAGGGGCGATGCGAGGCATGCGAGGGGACGGGCCAGCTGCAGTCCGGGGACGAAAGCGCCGACGAGGCGCACGGTGAGCCATGTCCGGCCTGCGACGGGAGCCGGCTCCAGCCCATCCCCCGCGGCGTGCGGCTCTTCGGGCGTCGATATTCGGAGGTCGTCCAGCAGCCGGTCACCCGCGCGCTGGCGGAGGTGAAGGGCTGGCGGCTGCGCGGCGATGCGGAGCGGATCGGGGGTGCGGCCCTGGTCGAGCTGCGCCGGCGGCTGGAGTTCCTGGAGCGCGTCGGGCTCGGCTACCTCTCGCTGGACCGCGCCGCATCCACCCTGAGCGGCGGCGAGATGCAGCGCCTCCGGCTCTCGGCGCAGGCCGGGGCGGGACTCACCGGAGCGCTCTACGTGCTCGACGAGCCCACCATCGGACTGCACCCCCGTGACACCGGACGGCTGCTGGAGAATCTCCGGGCGCTGGTGGACACCGGGAGCACGGTGCTGGTGGTGGAGCACGACCTGGACACCCTTCGCGCCGCAGACCATCTGGTCGACCTCGGTCCGGGGGGTGGCCGCTTCGGAGGCCGCATCGTCGCTGCGGGGACTCCGCGGGCGGTCCTGGCCTCGGAGACCTCGCCGACCGCGCGTGCGTTGCGCTTGCCGGTGGTGGGACTGCGTCCGCAGCGCCCGCTCCCCGACGACTGGCTGAAGCTCGAGGGCGCCCGGGCCAACAACCTCCGCGGGGTGAACCTCTCCCTTCCGATCGGACGGATGACGGTGGTGGCCGGTGTCTCCGGCTCGGGGAAGAGCACGCTGGTTCGCCGGGTCCTCTTTCCCGCGGTGCGCGAGGCGCTCGGCCGGACCACCGCACCGCCGGGGCCGTTCAGGCGCCTCACCGGGGTCGGCCCACTCCGGCGGGTGCTCGCGGTCGACCAGTCGCCCATCGGTCGCACGCCGCGCAGCGTCCCAGCCACCTTCCTCGGGCTGTGGGACGAGCTGCGGCGCGCCTTCGCCGGGACCGCCGAGGCCCGGGCCCGCGGCTTCGCTCCGGCGCGGTTCTCGTTCAACACCCGCGCCGGCGGTCGCTGCCCGAGCTGTGAAGGGCAGGGGAGCATCAGCCACGAGATGTCCTTCCTCCCCGACGTCACCACCCCCTGCGAGGCCTGCGGCGGTGCGCGGTTCGAGCCGGCCACGCTCGAGGTGCGCTGGCGGGGGGTGAACGCCGGCGAGGCACTGCGGCTCACCGTCGACGAGGCGCTGGAGACCTTCGCCCCGCTGCCACGGGTGGCCGGCCCGCTGCGCTGTCTCTCCGAGCTGGGGGTGGGCTACCTCACCCTGGGACAGGGCAGCCACACCCTCTCCGGAGGCGAGGCGCAGCGACTGAAGCTCGCCGCCGAGCTGACCGCCACCGCGCGCCACGAGCCGACTCTGTACGTGCTCGACGAGCCGACCACTGGCCTGCACCTGGGCGACGTCGCCAAGCTGCTCCGGGTTCTGGATCAGCTGGTGGCCCGGGGCGACACCCTGGTGGTCATCGAGCACCACCCGGTGGTCATCGCCGCCGCGGACCACGTCGTGGAGCTGGGCCCCGAGGGCGGCGAGGAGGGCGGCCGGATCGTCGCCGAGGGTCGGCCGGATCGTGTGGCACGCGCCGACACGCCGACCGGTGCGGTGCTGGCCCGGCTCCTCGGCGAGGCGAGACAGCAGCGCGCGAGCTGAGGGCTGCGGCGGTTCTGCGGGCTGACGCTACTTCTTCTTGGTGGACTTGCTGCTCGACGTCTTCTTCGACGTCGTCTTCGCCGGCGGCGGTGGCGGCTTCTTCGGCGGCTCTGCCTTCACCGGCTCGACCTTCCGCTCGGCGAGCAGCGCCTTCTCCCGCTCCAGGTCACGGATGCGGCTCTCCAGGGTGCTCTGCTTGGCGACCAGCTCCTTGACCTTGCCTTCGAGCGCGGCGGACCGGTCCTGCTCCTTCTTCAGCGCGGCCTCCGCCTCGTCCTTCTGGCCCTTGAGGGTGCAGGAGCTCCACGTCGCCACCGCGATGGCGGCGATCAGGAGGATCCAGGGCAGCTTGGACGGACGCGAGCGTTTCCACTCGGCCTCGAACTCTGCGGTCGTAGACACGGTGGTACGACCTTAGCAGGCCCCCCCGCGCGTGCTAGTTCCGTCGCCACCATGGCGACCCTCGCCCACACCGACCTCGTGGCCGGCGGTTCTCGACCGGAGCGCTGGTTGGCCTTCCTCCATGGGCTCCTCGGACGGGGCGCGAACTGGCGCTCCTTCGCCCGACGGTGGGTCGACACACACCCGACTTGGGGGGCGATGCTCGTCGACTTACGCCTCCATGGCGAGTCTCCGCAGGGCTTTCCGGCGCCGCACAGCGTCGCTGCGGCTGCCTCGGACGTCCTGAGGCTCACCGAGGGCGGTGCCCCCGGGCCGGTGACCGCGCTGGTGGGGCACTCGCTGGGGGGAAAGGTGGTGCTGGCGGCGCAGCGCCAGAGCGAGCATCGCTTCGGCCGGGTGGTGGTGCTCGATGCCTCACCCACCGCGCGTCCCGATGGTCTCGGGTCGGAGCAGAGCCGCGACATCCTCGCCCTGCTGGGAACGATGCCGGAGCGGTTCGAGAACCGCACCGCGTTCACCACCCGCGTCGAGCAGGCCGGTCAGCCGCGGTCCATCTCCCAGTGGCTGGCGATGAACCTGGTGGTCGATCCAGCGGGCGGATTCCAGCTGGGGGTGGACCTGGCGGGGATGGGCGCGCTCTTCCGGAGCGTGCTCGCCGAGGATGACTGGGACGTGGTGGAGGCGACGCGGCCACCGGAGCGGCTCACCTTCGTGGTGGGCGGTGCCTCGAACGTGGTCGACCCGGAGACCCGGGCGCGGCTCGCCCGGCTGGCCCCGGCGGTGGAGCTGGAGGTGGTTCCGGGCGCCGGGCACTGGCTCCAGGTGGATGCGCCGGACGCGACGTTCGCCGCGGTGGAGCGCGCGCTCCGCTGACGGCCGGATTCCTCAGCGTGGAGCGGAGCCGAAGAAGACGTGGCACAGCGCGGTGGCCACGGTGAAGCCCATGAGATCTGCCGCCAGGCACGCCGCGAGCGTGTGGCGGACCACCCGGACCCCGACGCTCCCGAAGTAGAGGGCCATCACGTAGAAGGTGGTGTCGGTGCCGGCGTTGAGCAGGCAGACCAGGTAGCCGATGAAGGAATCGGGCCCGTAGGTCTTCATCGTGTCGGTCATCACCCCCAGCGCGCCAGTGCCGGAGAGCGGCTTGATCAGCGCCATGGGCAGCGCCTCCACCGGGAAGCCGATCCGCGAGGTAAACGGATTCAGCACCCGGGCCAGCGCGTCCATCGCCCCCGAGGCTCGGAACATGGCGATGGACACCAGGATCGCGACCAGGAAGGGGATGATGGTGATGGCAATCTGGAAGCCTTCCTTCGCGTGGGCGACGAAGACGTCGTAGACCCGGACCTTCCGCGACGCTCCGAAGAGGACGATCGCCAGCATCAGGAACGGCAGCAGCCACTCGCTGGTGAAGCTGCGGACCACGGCGAAGGCGGGCTGGGTGGAGGCCATGTCCAGCGCGGCACGCCCCACCGCCACCACGAAGACGAGGAGGATTCCCAGGGCCATCACCCGGCGGAGCGGCGTCGCGGTGGGGTGCTGGTCGGCCAGCTTCTCCGCGGTGGCCAGCGCGGCGGCGTCCGGCTCCTTCGCCGGGGTGGCGGGAGCGGTTGTCTCCGGGACCTGGTACCGGGCGGGGTCGAACCGGCGGCTCTTCTCCAGGACCTTGGCCACCAGGATCGCGGTGCAGGCGGCACTGAAGGTGGAGAGGAAGGAGGGGACGACGATGCCCGCCGGATCCTTCGAGCCGACCGCGGCCCGGACCGCGACTGCCCCCAAGGGAAGGATGGCCACCCCCGCGGCATTGAGGGCGATGAAGAGCGCCATGGGATTGCTGGCGATGCCCGGGTAGCGGTCGAGCTTGTTCAGCTCGCTCATCGCCTTCAGCCCGAAGGGAGTGGCGGCATTTCCCAGCCCCAGCATGTTGGCGGCCAGGTTGAGGATCATCGCCCCCATCGCCGGGTGATCGTGCGGAACCTCCGGGAAGAGCCGCTGCATCAGCGGCCGGAGCCCGCGGGCGATGGAGCGCATCATTCCGCCCTCGCGGACGATGCCGAAGAACCCCAGCCACAGCGCCATCTGACCGACCAGCTCGAGGGCGAACTTCACCGCCCCCTTCGCCGCGTCGAGCGACGCCGAGGTGACCTGGGGCATCTTCCCGGTGAAGGCTGCCGTGAGAACGGAACCGACGATGAGGACGAAGAAGAGGCCGTTGAGCACGTGAGCCCGGGACCCTAGCAGCCACCCCCCCGCCCACCGGCGGCATGAGGGCCTCGGTTAGCCAGGTGGGTACCATGCAGCCAGCCGGGGATTCCCGGCAGTCAGCCGGAGTCCGGAGGGTTTGCCGCGCCCGACGACCGGGAGTTACAGTCCCACGGCCGTTTCCTCCGAGAGATCGCAATGCCTCGAGAGGCTCAACAAGTCGAGGTGTGTGCACAGGTGCCCGCCGGCGGGCAGACGGCTAGTGCCACGCCCGACGACGGGGTGGGCGGCCCGGTCCGCCGACTCCCCCGGGGAGCGACCCTCGGGCGCTACGTGGTCCTCGACTGTCTCGGCAGCGGAGGGATGGGAGTCGTCTACCGGGCGCACGATTTCGCGCTCGATCGCCGGGTATCGCTGAAGCTCCTCCGCTCCGGTGGCAAGGACGCCGAGGCTCGGCGCGAGCGGCTGATCGTCGAGGCGCAGGCGCTGGCGCGGGTCTCCCATCCCAACGTGCTCGCCGTCCACGACGTCGGGACGTGGGAGGACGAGGTCTACCTCGCCCTGGAGCACGTGGAGGGCGAGACGCTAGGGGAGTGGCTCCGGCGTAGCCCGCGCGCGCCGGCCGAAATCCGCGGGGCGTTCCTCCAGGCCGCCCGGGGGCTGCAGGCCATCCATGAGGCAGGCCTCGTCCACCGCGACGTGAAGCCGGAGAACATCCTGGTGGGCCGCGACGGTCGAGTCCGGGTGGCGGATCTGGGCCTGGCGGTGACGGTCGGAGGAGCGGCGGCGCCGGCGTACGAGACGCTGCGCCCGGGCACGCCGGGGTACATGCCGCTGGAGCAGCACCGCGGGGAATCGCTGGATGCCCGCGCCGACCAGTTCAGCCTCGCCGTTGCCCTGCACGAGGCGCTGCTCGGCGAGCGTCCCTACGGGACGCGGGGGACCTCGCGCGAGGTGTTGGAGCTGCGGCTGGCGACTGGCGTTCCGGCCGAGATTTCGCACGCGGTTCCACCCCGGCTCCGGCGCGAGCTGGCCCGCTCGCTCCAGCCGGACCGGGAACGCCGCGCCGACTCGCTGCTGCCGCTGATCGACGCCCTCAGCTCTCCAGGCCTCACTATCCGGCGCCGCCTGACGTGGCCGGCCCTTGCCGCGGCGGCGGTCGGCCTGTTGATCGTCCCGGCCCTCAGTGCGCCTGGAGGACCGGTGGCGCTGGATGGGGAACCGTGGATGCCGCCCGTCTATGAGTTCGCGGTGGAGTCACTCGATTCTCCGACGCCGGTCGTGGACCGGTCGGCGACACCCGCCCCATCGCTGGGGAGGACCTCCGAGCTGGTTCGCCCGGCGCTGGCCACGTCCGCTCCGGTCGCCCATCCCTGGGCGGCCCCCACGGTGAATCGGCCCGGTCTCCTGGTCATCGGTCAGCACGCCGCATCGACGACGGGCGGGGCGTCGGCGGGTTCGGTCGCACACGATGCAGCGCGGCTGGGAGAGCTGAAGAAGCTGCTCGAAGCGTTGTTTCGGGCGGTCACCGAGTACCACGAGGGAGATGGCCACCCGCTGCTCGCGCTCGGGGCGCCTGCGGCGACGACGATGCCGCCCAGCGTCGGAGCAGCGGAGCAGACCGAGCTATCCCAGCTTTCCGTCTCTGGAAGCGGGAACAGCGAGTGGAATGACGTCGCTTCCGGAGGGGTCGACATGCTGGAGCGCCGCCTCTCGCTGCAGCTCGAGCAGCACCGTAGCCCGAGCGTGATCGCCGAGACGCGGTTCAGCCTTGCCCAGGCCATCTGGGACTCGAGCGATTCCGACGCCACGCCGGCAAACTGCGCGGCGGCCCAGGCGACGGTGACCACTCCGCGGTGCCGTGCGCTGTCCCTGGCGCGGCAGAGCAAGGCTGCCCTGGCGACGGTGGCGTCCTACGATCAGGACCCGTCGGTACAAGCGCTGGCCCAATCGGTGGACGATTGGCTCAGTGAGCGGGACAATCCGGTGATGAAGCCGCGGGGGGGGCGGCTGTCGCTCAATCCGCGCATCCCCTGATGTCACGCCAGGACGTCACCCGATCCGAGACGGGAGGCCGGCCGTCGGCCCGCCCGTCCCTCCGTGCGCAGCTTGTCGCGGCCGTGGCCTGCGATCGCCCGATGAACCCCCCGCGGGCGACGCTACTCGACGGCGTGTCCGAAGTGTGGATCGGCCGGGCTCCACCTGAGGCGCCGGCGGGGGTCTGCCGGCTGACATTCCCCGACGAACGGATGTCGGCGCTGCATGCCCATCTCCGTCGGGTTCTCGGGCGGTGGGTTCTGGAAGATGCGGGGAGCAAGAACGGGGTCCGGGTCCACGGAACGCCGCAGCGCCGCGCGGTGCTGGAGAACGGTGACGCCTTCGAGTGTGGCCAGACGTTCTTCGTCTACGAGGAACACGCCGGCGGGGAAGCGGGAGCGCTGCCGCCCGGGTCGGTCGAGCTGGGGTGCCAGAGCTTTCATCCCGGCCTGCTCGCCGCCTGGTCGGCACTGGCCCGCGTGGCGCCGACCCGTGTCCCGGTGGTGCTGCAGGGTGAGACCGGGACAGGGAAGGAGCTGGCGGCCCGCGCCCTCCACGTCTGGTCCGGACGGGCCGGACCGTTCGTGGCGGTGAACTGCGGGGCGCTGCCCGAGCCCCTGGCGGAGAGCGAGCTGTTCGGGGTCCGGCGCGGCGCGTACACCGGCGCGAGCGAAGACCGACCGGGTCTGGTCCGCGCCTCGAGCGGAGGGACCCTGCTCCTCGACGAGGTGGGGGAGCTGCCTCCCGGGGTGCAGGTGAAGCTGCTCCGCGTGCTCCAGGAGAACGAGGTCGCCCCGGTGGGCTCGCCGCAGCCGGTGCGGGTGGACCTCCGGGTGGTGGCCGCCACCCACCGGGATCTCGAGGGTCTGGTGGAAGCGGGCACGTTCCGCCGCGACCTCTTTGCCCGGCTCACCGGGCTGGAGGTCGAGCTGCCGCCGCTTCGCGAGCGCCGGGGAGACCTCGGGCTCCTCGTCCCGGCGTTGCTCCGTCGGGCGGGTGCTCCGGCAGGTTTGCAGTTCTCACGCGAGGCGATGCGGGCCCTCTTTCGCTGGGAGTGGCCGCACAACGTCCGCGAGCTGGAGAAGGCGCTGGCCCTGTCGGTGGCGCTGGCCGGTGGGGGGCGCGTCGAGCTCGACCATCTGCCGGAGCCGGTACGCTCGGCGCCCGAGCCAACGCCCGAGGCCCCGGCCGATCCGTCGACGCTCAGCGCGGCAGATCTCGAGCGACGGACGCGGCTGATCGCGCTGCTCCGCGAGCATGGGGGGAACATCAGCGCCGTCGCTCGCCAGATGGGCGTGGCGCGGATGCAGATCCAGCGCTGGTGCCGGCGCTTTCAGGTCGATCCGGCGAGCTTCCGCGCGGCCTGAGTCGGCTGCCCGACGGGGCGGGTGCAACACCGGGTGCAACAGGGGGTGCAACACCCGGAGGGGGTGCAACACGTTGCACCCGGGGGGGTCTACCAAGCGAAGTCCCGATATCGGGCCGTCACTCTGCCGGCATGCGCGCTGCAAGGCGCCCACGGTGGAGTCCGAGGCGGCCTTCTGTCAGGGGCCACGGGGCGCCGTGGGTTCACTCTCCCCTCCCCACGGCGCCTCGTTTTTTTTTGCGGGGGTGGCCCGTCGCTCCTCCGGTGCTCGGCGGGGTGAGCCGGTCGACGCGGGCCTTCACTCCGGAGCGGTCAGCGTTCCCCTTCGTCGCGGAGAACC
>Ga0318562_10000188_pt1 | contig 29806 bp, 42 predicted proteins | sample GRESIP066b5f18_FD_203688 | JGI IMG/M metagenome (GOLD analysis project Ga0318562, IMG submission 203688) | Tropical soil microbial communities from Luquillo Experimental Forest, Puerto Rico - GRE.SIPMG.066b5f18 | ecosystem: Environmental > Terrestrial > Soil > Tropical forest > Bulk soil... | reverse complement strand
GGAAGTGGGCTGCGTCGCGGTGTGGGTTGGCGGTTCCGCGGCAGAACGGGAAGAACGCGCTGCTGGAGATGCGGGAACTGTTCGGGATGGTTTTTCTGGGGGAGAAGTTCCTTCATACGGCGCATGAGGTGAAGACGGCGCGGAAGGCGTTTGAGCGGCTGCTGGGGTTCTTCGACAACGAGCGGCAGTACCCGGAGCTCGCGTCGCTGGTGGAGGACATCCGGCGGGCGCCGCAGCAGGGCATCTACCTGCGGAACGGTGCGTCGGTGGAGTTCATCGCCCGGTCGAAGTCGTCGGGGCGTGGGTTCACGGTCGATGTGATCGTGATGGATGAGGCGCAGGAACTCTCCGACGAGGTGTTGGCGGCGTTGCGGCCGACGGTATCGGCTGCGCCGCTTGGTAACCCGCAGTTGGTGTTCGCTGGTACGCCGCCGGCGCCGTCGATGAACGGCGAAGTCTTCACCCGTATCCGGGCGGTCGCGAAGAAAGCCGAGGATCGGCGGCTTCGGTGGGACGAGTGGTCCTGCGAACTCGACGCGGACGCGGCGTCAGACGAGTCGGTGGCGTTGTCGAACCCGGCCGTCGGTGTCCGGCTGCTGTGGGAGACGATCACCGACGAGCGGGCGGACATGGACGACGAGACGTTCGCCCGGGAACGGCTCGGCGAGTGGCTGGAGATGGACGGCGGCGCGTCCCTGGTCGCCGGCTGGGTCGCCACCGAGGACGAGACATCATCGTGCGAGTCGATCTCAGCGTTCGGGATCGAGGTGTCGCTGGACCGGGCGTGGACGTCGATCGGCGTAGCCGGCTCGAACGGTGACCTGGCGCATCTGGAGCTCGTGGAACGCCGCCCCGGCACGGGGTGGGTTGCGGAGCGGTGCCGGGAGCTGGAACACGACCACGGGCATGCGATGTTCGTGCTCGACGGCGGCGGCCCGGCGGCGTCGCTGATCCCGGAGTTCGAAACCGCGGGTCTGTGGTTGACGGTGGCGGACACGAAAGCGGTCACTACCGCCGCTGCGGGGTTCGTGGATGCGTTGGCGCAGCGTGCCGTGTTGCACGGCCCGCAGCGGGAGCTGGAGTTGGCTGTCGCCGGCGCGAAACGGCGTCCGCTCGGTGATGGGGTGTGGGCGTTCGGCCGGAAGGCATCCACCGTCGACATAACGCCGTTGGTCGCGGTGACCCTCGCGTATTGGGCGCACACGGTGTACGGCGGCGCGGGGCTGAGCCCGGACGATCTGACAGTCAGGTTCTGAGGAGGTTTCTGGTGGCGTACACGGAGAAGCAGGAACGGAACGGCGCGACCGGGGACGCCGCCGTGAACACAACGGTGGCGCAGCCGTCGACCGACCTAACAAGCACCGTCTCGTCCGGGTTGGCGCAGGCGGTAGCCGCAGGCCTCGCCAACATGCAGGAAGGCCACGCGATGACCGGCGGCCTGTACGGCCACACCGTGTCCTATGACTGGGACGACGGCCTGGCGATCAGCGAGATGCCTGGGGAGCAGTGATATGAGTGGCAACTACCAAACCGAGAACCAGGACGCCCCCAATGGGCTGGGCGACACTGCTGCCGCAGTGGCGGCTGGTGTGGCGTCGGCGGCGGCGCAGTGCGCTAGGGACCAGGCGGACGCGCATCGTTTCATCGTTGAGAACGGCGCTGACGTTGTTTCGGGGCATGCTGACGTCCGCACGCCAAGCTACTAGCCGAGCGGTCCGGGCACCGCAGACGCAACTGCTTTCCGCTGTCGCTGGCATGGTGGGTGGTGCGTGGCTGATCGCGCCGTGGATGGTCGGCATCGTCCTCATGCTCGGCAGCGCGGCGTGGGGCGCTGACGCCCTCCTACGGCCGTCGCAGCCCCGGCGCACCCGGTCGGGGCATGAAGAGGTGCTGGAGCGGTGGCGCAGGGCGGCATGAGGCTCCTCGACCGGGTCCTGGACCGGTACCGGGTGCAGGGCTACTACGAAGGTATGGCGTCCGGCGCTGCCGTGCTGATGACGACCAGTATCGACAATCGGCGGGAGTTCTCCGCGCAGAACCTCGTGTTGGCGGCGCAGCAGGCATACAACACCAACGGGGTCGTGTTCGCGGTGATCCTGGCCCGGCAGATGCTCCTCGCGGAAGCGACGTTCAAACTCCGGAACAAGGTCGACAAGTCTCTGTACGGGACTGAGGATCTGCGGATTCTGGAGTATCCGTGGCCGAACGCCACCGCTGGTGAACTGTGGGCGCGGATGGAGCAGGACGTTTCGATCGACGGGAACGCCTACATCTGGAAAGCCGCCGACGACCGGTTGGTGCGGCTGCCGCCGCGGGAAGTGTCGATCATCTCCCAAGAGGTAACCGGCCCCTCGGGGCGGTATCGGGAGGTCATCGGCTACGACTGGGACCCGTCCACCACGGGCGGTCTGATGCGGGGTGAGGACGCGCAGTTCTTCACCGTCGACGAGGTCGCGCACTGGTCGCCGTATCCGGATCCGTTGGCGAATTTCCGGGGCATGTCCTGGTTGACACCCGTCACCCGGGAAGTCCTCGCCGATTCGGGGATGACGCAGTACAAGAATGAGTACCTCGACCACGGCACGCCTGTGATCGCGGTGAAGTATCAGCAGAAGCTGCGGCCGGAGACCGTGGACGCGGTGATTGAACGGTTGTGGGCGAAGTACGGCGGCACCGGCAACGCATTCAAACCCCTGATCATTGATCAGGGCGCGGACCCCACCCTCGGCGCCGGCCTGAATGACCTGGATTTCGCGAACGTGCAAGGCGCCGGCGCGGAACGTATCTGCTCCGCCGGCGGTGTCGACCCGATCGTTATCGGGCTCCGCGGCGCCGCAAGGACACCGGGCCAGGCCTATGCGGACGCGTTGCGGCGGTTCGCGGACCTGACCGCGCGACCGTTGTGGCGGTCCGGCTGCGCGTCGCTGCAGAAACTCGTTCCGAACATCCCGCCCCGCGGTGTGGAACTCTGGTACGACACCTCCGACATCGCCGCGTTGCAGGCCGCCGAGACGGAACGGGCGCAGGTCACCCAGGTCAACGCCGCCGCGATCCTCGTGCTACGGCAGGCGCAAGCCACGTTCGACTCCGCCGTCTCAGCGGTCACCTCCGGGGACTTGTCCCAGCTCGTGTTCGACCCGGCTGCGCCGCTCGGCGGCCAGAAAGCCGGCTCACCCGCAGGCGGCGGCCAAGTGCTGACGAACCCGCAAACCCCGGCCTACAAGACACCGCAACCCGATTCGTTCCCCACCCCCGGCACGTCGCCGTCGGGGTCGGCGAAGAACCCATCCATGAACGGCGCCGGGCGTGGCTGAGTCCCCGGCACCGCATCCCGGGTCAGCGGAACGGCTACACCAGTACTGGGTCCACGGAGCGGGAGCGGCCCGTATCCGGTGGGGTGAACCCGGCGACTTCAACCGGTGTACCCGGGAACTCGAGGAACACGCGCATTTCACCCCTGAGCAGGCGCATGGGTACTGCAACCTCGCGCATCACGCCGCGTTGGGTATCTACCCGGCTACCCACGCGAAACTCGAACATGCCGGCAGTAAGAGGAGCGACCCCATGTCGTCACGGGCGCAGATGACCACGCAGTCCATCAACGACCTCCCGGACTCGGACTTCGCGTACATCGAGCCGGGTGGGTCGAAGGATGCGTCGGGGAAGACGGTCCCGCGGTCGCTGCGGCATTTCCCGATCCACGACAAGCCGCACGTCCAGAACGCCCTCTCTAGGGCGCCCCAGTCACCGTTCGGCGAGAAAGCGATGCCGGCGATCCGGAAAGCAGCGAAGAAATTCGGGATCGACGTCGGCGGAAGCGACACGCAGCAGACCTCGAGTCGCACAAGCGGGTTCTTCACCCGCTCCTATATCCTCGACGACATCTCCATCAAACCCGGCGACGGCCGCACCGTCGAAGCCTATGCTGCCGTCTTTGACGTTCCCAGCGAAGTCCACGACCCGGACGGCAGCTACGAGGAAGTCATCGACAAGGCCGCGTTCAACCGCACCCTCGAACACTCCCGCCGCTCCGGCGCCGGGTTCCCGGTGCTGTTCAACCACGGCGTAACCCTGTTCGGGACACCATCGGAGCGGTACTCGGTGCCGATCGGCGTGTCCGAGGAAGTCAAGGTCGATGGCAACGGGCTGTTCACCCGCGCCCGGTACCACAAGACGCAGGCCGCTGACGAGATCCTTGAAGCGATCCGCGACGGGTCGATCACCTCCTACAGTTTCAACGGCCAGTTCAAACGCTCAGATCCGCCGGTGCCCCGCGGCGGGTTCCGACGTACGCACGCCGGCCTGCCGCGGGTACGGCGTATGGAGTCAACGCTGCGGGAGTTCGGCCCGGGCACGTTCCCTGTCTACCCTGACGCAGCGATTGTCAGCGTCCGCGCTGAACAGGCCGCGTTGCAATTGGCTGCGTTGCCACCCGAAGAGTTTGAACGGCTCGCATCGTTCTTCCGCTCAGGCACTCCCGCCGGGGACTCGCTTGGGTTTGGCACATCCTCCGATGAGGGTCCCGCCGCCGACGACCCGCCCTCCGGGCACTCGACTCGGTCGCGCAAAGCGGAAATGCAAGCCCGCTACGCGCAATTCCTCATCAGGCACTAGAGGAAGGACCCCACGATGCCTGACGACCAGGTGCAGGGCATGCCGTCGCAGTACCGCACCCTGCAAGACAAGGAAACCCGGCTGCGGGCCATCAGGTCCGAGCTTGCGTCGCTCGCGCAGACGCAGAACCCGTCCGAAGAGGACGAGAACTACCAGGGCACGCTCATCGCCGAACACGACCAGCTTGAGGGTGAGGCGGAGCCGCTGCGTCAGCGGATGCAGAACCTGCAACGGATCGCCGCTGCCAGCACCGACGACGACAACCGGGAAGACACCGCACCATCGTCCCGCAGCGTCAACCGGGCCCCGGACGTGTTCATCCGGAACAACCCAGACCCGCTCGCTGACATGGACCGGGTCCGGTCGAACCTCATCGGCGGGGAAGAGCTCCGGTCCCGCGCGTTGAACCTCCTCGAGGCCGACAACAAACGCGGCTGGGTGGGGCTCGCCGACGACAAGGCGCAGGCCGCGACGTTGCGGGCGCAGGACGACCCGCAGATCGCCCGGCACATCCTCCTCACCGGCAGCGAGGAATACCGGCAGGCGTTCCGGTCCTACCTCGCGTCGCCGCTCGACAACGACCACCGCATGCGTGCCATCCAACTCGGTAACGCATCCGGCGGTTACCTGCTGCCGTACGTCCTGGACCCGACGATCGTGCTCACGAACAACGCGTCCGCGAACCCATTCCGCCGCGTCTCGAGGATCGTGCAGACGACGTCGAACGCGTGGCAGGGTGTCAACTCCGCGGGTGTGAACGCGGCGCTGGTCGCTGAAGGCGCGACCGCCGCCGACGCCGCCCCGTCGGACTTCGCGCAGATCCAGGCGGTGCCGAAGAAGTTCGCGGCGTGGGTGCTGGCCACCTACGAAGCCGCGGACGACACCAACTTCGGTGAGCAACTCCCGGGACTGTTCGCGGACGCGAAGGACCGCATCGAGTCGTCGTACTTCGCGACCGGTTCCGGCACGAACGCCCCGCTGGGGATCCTGTCCGCGATGGGCACCGGTTCCCGCGTCGCCCCGGGCGCGACCGGTACAGCGTTCAACGGCACCGCAGCGATCCCGGACGTGACCGCGTTGCAGGCGGCGTTGCCGCCCCGGTTCCGACAGTCCTCCGCTGCGGCGTTCCTCGGGAACCTCGTCATCCTGAACAAGGTCCGGTCGATGGACCAGTACGGCGGCGGCGGGTTCTGGGCGAACCTCACCAGCAACACGCCGGCGTCGCTGCTCGGTCAGCCGGTGTACGAGGCGTCCGACTTCTCGTCCACCACCACCGGCACGTCCGCTGCGTCCGGCACCGCATCCATCACGCTGATGTTCGGTGACTGGAACCAGTTCATCATCGCCGACCGCGTCGGTGTGTCGATGCTGTATGACCCGATGATCAAGGGCACTGGTTCGGCGGCGCAGCTGCCGGCTGGTGAAGCGGGTTGGTACATGTTCTGGCGGACCGGGTCCACGACGGGGACGACGGCCGGGTTCCGGTACCTCACCATCTCCTGAATGATCACCAGCGGTGAGGTGACGGTTGTCATCCCATCGTTGCCGGAACGAGCGACCTGGTTGGAGCGGGCTGTCCGGTCAGTTGACCGGCAGTCCGCTCCACCAGCAAAAATCGTCATCTACATAGACCATGACCGTGCGGGCGCGCATGTGGCCCGCAATAGAGCGCTCGCGCAGGTCACCAGTCCGTGGGTCGCATTTCTCGACGACGATGACTCGTTCCATCGGGATCATCTTGAGACGCTGATCGCTGGAGCGAACAAGTCCGGCGCCGACCTGATCGGCACCTACCCGGAGTCTGACCCGCCAGGTATGCAGGACGCGTTGGTGTGTTGCTACAAAGGCGTACCCGTGCGCGGGCCGATCCACATTCCGTGGGGGCTAGAGCAGCTGGACCACTTCGACGCTCGTCGTGGTGAACGTTGCTCGCACTGCCGTCACCGGCGGGGTAGCTACATCATGATGACCAACCTCGTCAGGCGCGACCTGATCGAGACGATCGGTGGGTTCCCGGAGCCGGGGTCAATGGGCGACGGTTTCGCTGGTTCGCACGCCGAGGACTACCTATTTCTGCTCAGCCTGCTGGACGCCGGGGCGCAGTTCCACCACGTGACCGGCCGGCGCACATGGACTTACCGCGGAGATTCAAGGAGGACACATGGGCGTGTATGACGAGCTTGAGGGTCACGACCCGCGACTGAAGGAAGACATCGACCAGAAGCCCCCGGAGAAGGCTGAGAAGCCGGAACCGAAGCATGAGGACAAGCCGGCGCCGAAGAAGCCCGATCACTGATGCATCCGTTGGCGATCGCGAGGACCGCGATCAAGGATCACGGCGCGATCCAGAAAGACGCCGAGCTCGCTGGGTTCCTCGCCCTCGCCATGGACCTCAACCCCCTCGAGGTGGTCGTTGAGGTCGGGTCGTACGACGGGGGGACGTTGTGGGCGTGGCAACAGATCAGCCCGACCGTGATTGGTGTCGATTTGCCGCCGCCGGGGCATGAGGACGTGGTCCGGCTGAACTCGCTGGGTTGCCCGGTGGTGTGCGGCGACAGCCACTCGCAGGCGACTCTGGACCAACTCAAGGATGTCCTCGCCGGCAGGCCGGTGGACATGCTGTTCATCGACGGTGACCACAGCTATGACGGCGTTAAAGCCGACTACGAAATGTATGCGCCGCTGGTGCGTCCGGGTGGCCTGGTCGGGTTCCATGACATCCTCCCTCACTTGCCGCAGCCCTACATTCAGGTCCACCGGTTCTGGGCGACCCTCGACGGTGACCTTGAACGGTTCATCGCGTGGCCGGACACGTGGGGTGGTATCGGCGTTGTCCGCGTCCCCACCGACCTCGCCGTGGATGCGGAACTACGGGCGCAACGCGATGCCTCCTACCAGCTAGCCCAAATGGACGCCTACGGGCGGCCCCGGCAGAAAGCGACCGCATGACCACGTTGACGATCGGTGCCATGCCCCACTCGTACGACGGTTCGTCGTACTACCGGATCTGGTTGCCGTTCAAACACCTCGACGACCGGTCGCAGCACATCACCGGGGTCATGCCACCCGGTGGCCCCATTCCCGGCCCGAAAGACGTCAACGGCCTCGACGTCCTCGTCCTGCAGCGTCCCGCCGGTAAGGAAGGCGCCCGCATGCTTGAGCGCCTCGTTGGGCAAGGTACGAAACTCGTGTACGAGGTCGACGACGACATGCTGAACGTCGACTCCTCCGGCCTACCCCACCTCGCCGACGACCGCGCCCGGGAAGGCGTGCGGCGTTGCCTGCGGCTGTGTGACATGGTCACCACCACCAACGAATACCTCGCGGAGACGGTGCGGCCGTACAACGACAACATCCGCATCCTCCCCAACCACGTCAAAGCCGCGCTCCTGGATCAACCGAAAGCGCGGAAGCCGCACCCAGACCGGGTGACGGTCGGGTGGGCCGGCGGCACCAGCCACCTCGTCGACATGGTGGAGATCGCCGACACCCTCCGCACCGTTCTCACTGACCACCCCAGCACCGAAACCCATTTCATCGGCTTCGACTTCTCACCGCTGCTCGGCGACCTCCGCTCAAGGTCGAGGTGGACGCGGTGGGAACCCGACGTGGGTGCCTACTACCGGCACATCGACTTCGACATCGCGGTCGCCCCGTCCGCTGATGTCCCGTTCAACCGCGGCAAAACATGGCTCCGCGCCCTCGAAATGGGTGCGCTCGGTATCCCGATCGTCGCCTCCAACCGCCTCCCCTACTCCGACTATGTCGTCGACGGGAAGACAGGCTTCTTGGTGAACTCGCCGGAGGAGTGGCGGGCGAGGATCACCGACCTCGTGTTCGACGCGCAGATGCGGGACGAGATGGGCGACGCCGCCCGCGAACAGGCCCGCGCCTGGACCATCGAAGACGGCTGGCGGCTATGGGAGCAAGCCTACGAAAGCGCCGTCGGCTAGGTCATGGCCCGCTACCTGGCTGGTCTCGAAACCGTCCACATCCCGGTCACCGTAAGAGACTCCACCGGGACACTCACTGACGCGTCAGCGATCAGCCTCGTCGTTCACCAACCCGACGGCACCGTCAAAACCTACTCATCGCCGGCGCATGACGGCACCGGGCTTTACCACCAGGATCTGCCCCTCGCCGACACGACCCCGGTCGGGTTTTACCCGTGGGTGTGGCAGATCACCCTCGCCAGCGGCGCAGGTGGCGGCAGCAAAGGCTCCTTCGACACGTACGACCCGTTCGAGGTCACCGTCCTGCCGTTGCAGGATGCGAAGGACATGCTGAACATTCAAGCGTCGGACACTAGCAACGACTCGGAGCTTCAGCGGAAGATCGCGACGATCACCGCGCTGATTGAGAAGACGATCGGTGGGCCGGTGATCACCCGGCAGATCACCAACGAACGGGTCCGGGCCGGCTCCGGATATCGCACGTTGACAGTCAGGTACCGGCCGCTCGTGTCCGTCGTGTCCATCGCGGACGTCGTCGACAACGTCCCATTGTCCCTCTCGGACCTGGACGTTGACGGGGTGACGGGGATCATCCGCCGCAAACTGCAGCTGCCGTTCTGGTCCCGTGGGCCGTTCTACCTCGTCACCTACACCGCCGGGCTCGGCACCGCCGTGCCGGCGTTCGTGAACGAAGCCGCAGCGTTGATCATCCAGCATCTGTGGGAGACGCAACGTGGTGGGGCACCGGTGGCGTTCGGTGGCCCGGAACCGACAGTGACGCTGCCGGGGTGGGGTTTCGGGATCCCACCACGCGCGGCTGAGCTGCTGTCCCCGGCGACGCTCGAGGCGTACTTCTAGATGGCTACCAGCGCCATCCCCACGCTCCTGGACCATCTCGTCGCGTTGTTCATCGCCGCGCCTGGTCTCGGCGCGGCGACACCACCGGTCGCGATCGTCGACGGTCCGATGCCATCATCAGGTCCGCTGCCCCTCGCCCTGTGGGTGGGTGTCGAAGACGTATTGGCCGCGGCGAATGGGGAAGCGGTGGCCGCCGCGGATGGCGCCAGTGAACGCGGCGACTTCGCGCAGGGTCGGCTCGAGGACGTCACGGTGTACTGCGTTGCTGGCGCCTACGCCGGCTCCGGTGGGTTCAGCGCGCTCCGCGCGTCCGTCGCCGGGATCACCGCCGCTGTCGAGACCGCTGTCCAAGGTGACACGCAGAACCCGTACCAGAATCCGGGTTTCACAGATCCGACGTGGAAGCAGTTGGCGTACAGCGACGGGCTGCAGGTGTTCGTGCCGTTCCGGATCGTTTACAAAGCCCTCTAAGGGGACCGTGATGATGAGCATCGAACAGGCCCTGGACTACGCCCGGGAGTACGGGGTCAGCGACCGGGAGTTAGTTGGCCTGATCCGGAACGCGGCTGAGGAGCGGCGGTTCGCGCAGGAATCCGTGAACGTGACCCTCATCCACCCCGAGCTCGGTGTGGAGGTCAGTTACCCACCGGAGGCTGTGGATCAGCTCACCCAGTCGGGTTGGGTGTTGAAACAGCCGCCGCTGGATGAGGAACCGGCCGTGGAACCCCCGGTCGTAGACGTCAGCTTGCCTGACGAGGACGAGGAGCAGTAATGGCAACCCTGACCCCGCAGAAGCCGTCCGTCGGCAACGTGGTGACGCCGACGTTCAACGCCACCACCGCAGCCGACAAGTTCGCAGCATCCGGCGGCAGCTACATCCTCATCTACCAGAACGGCGCCACCCCCGGCACCGCTACGCTGTGGGTGCTGGACGGCAACAACCCCGGCGCGGTCACCCCGGTCGGGGCGCAAGCCCCCGCCATCCCGACCGGCGCCACGAAATGGTCCGACGCCCTGATCGTGTCCAGCATGGCAGCGACGAGTTTCAAGGTCATCGCCCTCGACAACATCAACATCCAGAACTTCATCGACTCGACGGGGTTCGTGAACCTGAAGCACAACGGCACCATCACCACCATCACCGTCGCGATCCTCGGCCCGTTCTAAACCGAACCCCACCATCGAGCCCGCTGCCGCGGGCTTTTTTCATGCCCGAAGTAAGGGAGCCCGTAAATGCCTACCCCCGCATTGTCGTTCGGTGGTGTCCGGTACATCGGCCCCGGAACCCGGAAGTACTACTGGGTGCCGACGATCGCCACCATCTCCGCGCCGACCCGGTTGGAGTTGAACGCCGGCACCGACATGACCGGCACCATCCCCACCGACGGTGTGTCCGGGTTCACCGTCACCACAGCGTTCGTGGACACCCCCGACTTCGGGACCACGACAATCACGAAGATCCCCGGCCTGGACACCCTCAACGACTCGTCGTTGACGTTCTACGAGTCGTCGACGTCGGTGGACATCCGGTCCCTGATCACCCCGCGGCTCGTCGGCTACATCACGATCATGCTCGAGGGTGACGTCACCGGTCAGAAGATGAACGTGTTCAAGGTGCAGGCCGCTGCCGTGTCCCCGGACCAGAACGGCGGCGACAAAGCTGAGACCGTCACCATCGGGTTCGCGCTTCTCGGCTACAGCTTCTTCGTGACGATCCCGTGACCTACCTGTCGAAGGACGACATCTTCAAGGTGGAGTTGCCGACCCGGGATGTGGAGGTGCCAGAGTGGGGCGGCATCGTCCGTGTCCAGGCCCTGTCCGGCACCGCCCGGGACGAGTATGACGCGTCGATGCTCCGCGCCCAGCCTGACGGGTCGGTGCTGCGGGTAGCGGGTTCGCGGGCGAAGCTAGTCAGTCTCAGTGTCGTCAAGGACGACGGCGACTACATGTTCAACGAGTTCGACATAGGCCGGCTCGGGCAGCAGTCCGCGGCGGCGTTGGACCGTGTCGTGGAAGCTGTCATCGAACTGTCTGCGTTGTCTGATGAGACGGTGGGTGAGTTGGAGGGAAACTCCGGCGCCGCCCTGAGCGGCGGTTCTGGTTCCACCTCGCCCGACAGCTGAGCATGTCCGTCGCGGAGTGTCAGCGGCGGGTGTCATCGGTGGAGTTCGCGGAATGGCAGGCCCTGTTCAACCTCGAAGCGCGGGAACGTTCAACTACACGCCCTGATTAGTCCCGAACAGCGCCCCAAACCAGTCGACCATGAGTGGCCACTGCCACGCGATCAACGCCGCGAACACCACCGCTACACCGACCGCGAGATAAACACGGGCCTGGGTTGTCACGCCCGTGAGTGTGAACCACACCTTCAAACCGTGCAACTAGGAGGCGGCGTGCCTGAGGAGCTGACCCGCCTCTCCGCTGTACTCCGCGGCACCAGCAAACTCGAGCAGCGGGAACTGCAGAAGACGATGCGGCGCCTCGCGAACCCGTTGAAGAAGTCCGCGCGGCAAGGCGCGCTGCAGATCCTCCCGTACCACGGTGGCCTCAACGAATGGATCGCGAGAGCAAACTTCTCCGCCAGCGTCCGCCTGAACGGTAAAGGCGCGGGGGTGCGGATCACTGCCGCCGGCCGCTCCCAGCTGAACGAAATGGACGACGGCACTGTCCGGCACCCCACCTACGGGAAGCGGCCATGGGTGAGGGAGCGGATCACGCCGGGCTGGTTCAGTAAACCCCTGGAGCTTGACGCGCCGAAGGTCCGCGACGGGATCCTCAAAGCCCTCGACGATACCGGTCACACGATGGTGGCCGCTGTCTAATGGCCGACAAGAAGATCACGTTCGACGTCCTCGCGAACGCGAAAGCAACCGGTTTCGACAAGGCCGCCCGGGACGTCGACAATCTCAACAAGTCGGCAGAGAAGTCGCACAAGAACCTGGGGTTGCTGTCCACCGCGATCGTCGGGCTCGGCCCAGCCCTCATCCCGGTAACCGCAGCCGCGTCGGTCGCGCTGGTAGGGCTCGCCGGTGCCGCCGGCACCGGCCTGCTCGCGTTCGAAGGGCTCCGTAAGGAGTGGAAGAACGGCACCCTGCAGTTGACGCCGCTCGGCGCGCAGATCAAAACACTGCAAAGGAACCTGACCACGCTTGAGACGGTCGCAGCGAATGGTGTAGCGCCAGGGTTCACGCAAGGATTACGGGACATCAACAGCCTGATGCCGACGGTAAGAACCGATGTGCACGGCCTCGCGGATCAGCTCGGGCAGATCGGGGGGCATCTCGGTGCCGGCGTCGTTGAACTGTTCACCCGGCTTAACCCGCTGTTCACAGCGTTGGGGAACGAACTCGTCAGAGACTCCCAGCAGTTTCAGAGGTGGGCGACATCGTCTGATTCGATCACGCATTTCGTGCAATACGCGCAGCAGCAACTTCCGCGGGTTGAAGAAACCATCAAAGCGTTATTCGTCACAGCGTCGCATATCGTTCAAGCGTTCGCCGGGTTCGGCGGTAACACCCTCACCCTCATACAGTTATTCAGCCGGGCGATTAACCTCATCCCGATAGGTGCGCTGCAGGCGTTGGCGCCCGCGATCGTCGGGTTGAAGGTAGCGTCCACCGTCTCGGCTGCCGTAGGTGCCCTCACCGCCTCTCTGGAGAAGATGGCCCTCGCTGAGGGGACAGCGTCAGCCGCGACTGGGCTTCTCGCGACCACCCTCTCAACGGCGCTGAACCCAGCGATCGCTGCCACGATAGGTTTGTATTACCTATTGGGGCCTGTCCTCGACAAAATCGCCGGCAACACAGGGACGTTCAGCGACCAGATCAACACACTGCGGGACTCAGCTCTCGGTGTCATCCCACCCACCGATCATTTCGTTAATGGTGTCCTCGTCCCGTACGGGCCTGCCGCTATTAACGCCGCTAATGCCACAGCGGGGCTGGGCAAAGCACAGGCCAACGCGGGTGTCGTCATCGACGGTGTCAGCGAGTCGCTGACCAAGCAGACGACGGCGCTGAACAAGACGCGTGACGCCGCGTCCCTGCTGAAGGATGCGTTCGACCGACTCAACGGCACCGCGTTGAGTGTTGAGCAAACCCAGAACACGTTCCTTGACACGTTAGGGAATTTGCAGAAACGCACCAAGACATATAACGGGACGTTGGATCAGGCGAACGCGACCGGTCGCGCGAACCGGGAAGTGATCGTCCAGGCGATCCAGAGCGCGAACGACCATGCGCAGGCCATCGCTAACCAGACCGCGAAGCAGCGTGGCCTCGGCGCTGGGTTACGCGCCGGCGTGTCTGACTTCAAGGCGCATGAGGACGCGATCCGGAAGGCCGCGGCCGCAGCTGGCCTTGACAAGGACCAGGTGCAGGCCCTCATCAACAAACTGGGGAAGGTCCCGAAGTCGATTGTCACCGCTGTGTCCGTCCGTGACACCGCGTCGGGGCAGATCGCCACCATCAAAGCGAACCTGGCTGCGTTGAAGTCGAAGCAGATCGACATCACCACGTACGTGCAGAACGTGGTCCTCCCGACGCTCGGGAAACAATCGGTGTCCCGGGATTCGCATCGTGCTACGGGTGGTCGTGTCCTCGGTGGCCGCCGGTACATGGTGAATGAGCTCGGGCAGGAACTGTTCGTCCGTGACAACGACGGCGCGTTCCTGATCCCCGGCGGCCCGCATCAATGGACCGCCCCCGCCAGCGGGCAGATCATCAACGCGTCCACCATCCGGTCGCTGCGGAACAAAGTCGGGAACCTCGCCGGCGCGTCGTTACAGGCGATACCGTCCACCGCAAAGTCGCTGATCAGCGCGGTCAGCAACATCCTCCCGTTCGGTTCCCCGATCACCCGCGCATTGGAGCAGGAAGACAAGCAACTCGAGGCGCTTGTCGCCCGCCGCGTCCACATCGCGAACCGTCTGAAGATCGCGAACCAGCAGTTGGTGTCCGCGCAGCAGGCGTTAGCGAACACGCAGCAGGCGTTCAACCAGGAAGCACGCACCGTCCAAACCGGTGTCACCGGCTCGTTCGACCTGTTGAACGCCGGCAAAGACGTGTACGGCACCATCTCAGCTGCCGGGATTCTGTCGGACCTGCGGGGCAGTGTGAACAACGCGTCGCAGTTCGCGAACCTGCTGCGGCGGCTTCGGGGCCGTATCCCGTCGTCGGTGTTGCAGCAACTCGCGGAGGCTGGGCCGTCGGCGTTGCCGACGTTGCAGGCCCTCGCCGGTGCGTCACCGTTGCAGCTGCGGCAGTTCGGTGCGCTCGAAACCCAGTTGGGGTCCCTAGGTGCCGCAGCGGGTCGCACCACCGCGTCTGCCCTGTTCGGTGCCCAGCTACGCAGTCAGCAGAATCTGGTCCTCGCGAACGAACGCCTCATCCGGTCGTTGCAGTCGCAGGAGAAAGCCACGGAACGCCTCGAGCGGCAGCTGGGGCAGACCATCGTCAAATCGGTGAATATCACGATCCACGGCGGGTCGGCGCAGGAGATCGTGAAGACGTTGGATCGGTACTTCGCGCGTGGCGGCACCTTGAACTCGCATGGCCGGATCCGGTAATGCCGCACGCATCCACGCTGCGGAAGCAACCGTCGGGGAAGTGGGAGATCGAGTTCACCGCCGGGGTGTGGACTGATGTGACCGCTGATGTGGATCAACGCGCGGCGGTTCCGCAGATCAGGTTCGGGCGGACGTCGGAGTTTTCCGCGCCGGCACCCTCCGAGCTCACGGTCACGCTGAGGAATTTCGACCGGGATGCGTCGGGGGCGCCGCTGTTCGACGCCAACCGTAACTACGTCCGCGGGAACTACACCCCGCAGGACCAAACGTCGCCGTACTGGCCGAACATCGTCCCCCGCAAAAGAATCCGGTACTCGTACAATCCGGGGGTGCAACGGTTCCGGTTCACCGGGTACATCAAGTCGTGGCAGCCGCTGCTGTTGGACGGGTCACGCCCGTACATGCAGATCACCGCTATCGACCGGATGGATCAGCTGTCGCGGGTGACGATGCTCGCACCGATCACTCAGGAAATCACTCTCGACAAGCCGCTGTATTGGTGGCCGCTGACCGACCCGGCGGGGTCCACGTTCGCGGCGGAGCAGTCAGGGCACAGTGGCCCAGGGTTGCCGGTGGTCGGCACCCAAACCAACCCGCTGATTTTCGGTGATCTCGGGCCGGGGTTCGGGGACGGCACGGGGGTGCATTTCGCTGGGCCGACATCGGCGCAGGCGTTGCAGACCACAGGACTCCCGACGATATCGTTCTCCGGTGACACCGGGCTCTGGTTGCGGCTCACCGCGAACCCCGGGTCGAACGCGGGACTGTTCAACGCCGACAACCCCGGCACGCTCGGGGTAGGGACACTCACGATCGGGTTGAACACATCTGGGCAGCCATTCGTCACCGGCCCCGGGTCCGCGTCCATCACGTCCGCCACGGGGTTGGCCGACGCGAAATGGCATCACGTGTTTCTGTCGTTCGCGGGCAGCGTCCCCCTGTCGAATAGTTACGTGTACACGCTGTACGTCGATGGGGTTTCCGTCGGTACGCAAACCGTGACAGCGTCACCCCCGAACTTCGCGTTCAACCGGGTCACGGTCGGGGGCGGGTCCGGGATGCAGATCGTGAACGCGAACCTCGGGCAAGTCGCCGTGTTCATTCTCGGGTCGATATCGACTACCCGCATCACCGCGCACTACCAGGCTGGGCTCGGGTATTCCGGGGACCGCACCGACCAGAGGGTCGCCCGATTCCTCGGGTACGCCGGTCTCACCACATCGGACTGGAACCTCGACACCGGGCAAGCGATCGTCGGCACCTACCCGCAGGACGGGAAAGACATCCTGTCCGCGTGCCAGGACATGGCCGCCACCGAGGGTGGCGGCGCGGCGGTGTATGTGACCTCGGACGGGAAAGTCAGGTTCATCAACCGCCGGTACCGCGACAACCGCACCCCCAAGTTGACGGTCGACGCCGTCAACGACCTCGACGGCACCGTGTACGCCCCCAGCTTCGATGATCTGAACCTGATCACGAGTTCAACCGTGTCCCGGTCAAACGAGTCGGGGACGCAGTCCACGCAGACCTACAGCATCACATCCACCTTCGGTGTGTTCAGCGACCAGATCACCTCGTACGCCACGACCGACCAGGACGCGCTGAACCTCGCGCAGTACGACGTTAACTCGAGGTCGACGCCGGCGCTCCGGTTCCCGCAGATCGCCGTGGACCTCGCGACATCGTTCAACAACCTGTACGACCAGATGGGGCAGCTGCAGATCGGGGATCGTGTCCGGTTGCAGAATATTCCTGGTGTCGCCTATCCGCAGACCACCGTCGACTTCTTCTTCGAAGGGCTGAATGAGTCACCGGACGTCGACTCCTACAAGGACGTCCTGGACGTGTCCCCGGCGGATAATCCGCCGCGGTGGAAGTGGGACACATCCGACTGGCAGCCGACACCGGGGTCGATGACGTTAAACGCTGGCATCACCAACACGGCGACCACCCTCGCGGTAGCCACGACGGCGGGGAACCCGACATTCACGACCGGAGCTTCCTACCCCGTCACCATCACCATCGGCGGTGAAGACATCACGTTGAACTCGGCGCCTGGCGGGGCGACGTCACCGCAGACGTTCACTGGTGTCACCCGCGGTGTGAACGGTACAACAGCTGCCGCCCAATCTGCTGCCGCGGCGGTGACGTTGGCCGCCTCCGACGCGTGGAGTCTCTGACATGGCGATCACTGTCCCCGCGGTCGGCGACACCGGCACCGCCGCCTGGGCGGACTCCGTCGCGAACATGCTGAATGGGCTCGCCACGACCCTGCTGTTCACCCCTGGCGGGAACACCGACACCCCCGGCGCGGGCACAGCGACATGGGTGACGCTCGGTAACGTCACCGTCCCCACATGGTCCACCTCGTGCATGGTGAATGTCACCTGCGACGGCATCTTCGACACCACCACCACCGCTAACGCCACCGCCCAACTGAAGATCGGCAGCGTCGGCGGCGCCGTGAATAAACGCCTCATGATCCCGGGTGTGACCAGTCAACGGTTCAGTCAGTCGTGGAATGATCTTCTCACTGGTTTGTCGACAGGATCTCAGTCGGTGACGTTGTCGGCGACATTCGTGGCCAGCGGGCCGATACGCGCCGACACCACGGCGTATTTCACTGTCGGGTTCATCTTCCTGCAGTAATCCACCGGTAAGGCAGGTTACCGTGACGTTAGCTACCGGCGATCAGTTCCCGCAGTCCACAGCTGGGTGGCTGATCGGTGTCGGCACCCCGGTTATCGCGGCGCTTATCGCAGCGATGTGGGCGTCGTGGGCGCGGCGGATCAAGGCGCAAGATCTGATGATCGCGAAGCTGCAGGAATCAGCGACCGAACAGAACAAAGCCTTGGCGATTCTGTTATCGGACCATAACCATGTCGCGGCGACCGTGGCAACGAACACGGCGAGGCTCGCCGAGTTAGACAAGTCGTTAGCTGTGTTGGCTTCGCAGGTTCAAGACCATCATCGTTGGGCGGAACGGCAACGGTCCGCCGGGAACCCGCACGCGACATGACCGTCTGGGGTCGCATGCTCAAAGCGAACGTCACCGGCCAGCAGTACATGTACGACGCTGCGTACCAACCCGACCTCGATAAGGTGTTGGCGAACCACGGCATCGCCATTTCGAGGTATTTCACCGGCCCGAACCCTGCGTTCGTGTGGAAACGTGTCACCCCGCAGCAGGTCGCCGACACCCTCGGCAAGGGGCTGGGGATGGTGTGCAACACCGAAGGGTCCGCCGACCCACTCAGCGCGGCGGACGCCGCCGGGGTGAGCTACAAGCAGTACGGGAAACTCCTCGCCCAGTGGGGTCTCACGGACCTCGCACGGTGCGGCATCCCGGCCGGCGCCGGTGTCGCTGACTACTTCTCGGTCGACGTGTACACCGACCCGTCCCGGTACCCGGATGTGCGGGACATGTTCGACGGCATCAACGAAGTCATCCCCCCCGCCGGGTACCTCACGAAGGTGTACGCACAGGGTGGGCTGATCGACTACCTGTGTGCGCAGCACCGCGTGGACGGGAAGCAATGGTTGGCTGCGCCGACGTCGTGGCCTGGGTACCGGGAAGCGCTCGCCGGGCCGAACTTGGCGATGGTGCAGCTCGTCGGCTCACCCGTGGCGGCGACTGACCAGAACAAGATCCTCGACCCGTATGCCGTCGGCGCCTATTGGCCTGACGGCTCACCGTATGGAGGCGACATGAGCGCAGGCGGACCGGAACACTGGGATGCTGCGGACTTCGACAAGTTCACGGCCGAGCTCGTGAAGCGTGTGCCTGCGTTGCAGGCGTACCAGCCGGGCGCACCTGACAACCCGTCGGTGGCGACCGTCGCCCATTACGTGCTCGGCATCCGCGACGGCGACCCGGGCCACAACGACCTCGGCGACATCCGGTCGGACGTCGCGAAGGTGTCGCAGCAGGTAGCCGGGATCCCCACCGGCGGCCCCACGAGTTTCACGATGACCGGGCAACTCGACCCGAAGCCGTCGCCGTGAAACTGCCGAAGCCGGCGACGATGCGGAAAGCGCTCGTCGCCGTTACCGCCGCCGCGGGGTGGGCGCTCGCGCAGGGACTGCTGCACGGCACCGCACAAACCGTCGCGCAGCTCGTCGTCGTGGTCGCCGGCGCGCTCGGTGTCTATGTGGTTCCGAATAAGCCGTGACCACGTTCGGGCCTTACCCCGCCAAGGTGACCGCGGTACATGACGGCGACACCATGACCCTGCTCCTCGACCTCGGGTTCAACATCAGTTTCGAGTCCGCGTGCCGCATCTACGGCATCAACGCCCCCGAACTGATCACCCCGGAAGGCGTAGATGCCCGCACGTTCGCGTTGACACTCGTCGAGCCCGGGGATCAGGTCACTGTCGTGTCGCATGGGTGGGACAAGTTCGGTGGCCGCTTCGACGGCGAAGTCACCCTGTCGGATGGCCGTGTGTTCGGGCAAGTGATGATCGCGAACGGCCACGCCAAACCCTATTTCGGGAAAGGCCCGAAACCATGACCAAAGGAACGTGAAAAATGGCCGCGCCCAACGTCGCCGTTTCAACGGACAAGCAGACCTACAACGTCGGCGACACGGTCACCGCGACCGTCGTCTACTCCGACCCCGACGCCCACGTCTACACCCTCACGGGCACCGCAGTCGACCAGGAAGGCCATCAGACGCAGGCGACCTCCACGTTCGCGATCTCCGACCCGGTGACCGTCACTGTCACCGACGACGGCGGCCGGGCATGGACGAAGGTGTCCGACACCGGGTCCACAGCGGTATTCACCGCCAAGGCATGAGCGTCGTCACCGCGACCGGCACCGACAGGGAAGGCCACACCACCCAAGCCACCGCGTCGTTCACCGTCGCCGTGGGCGGGAACTGGTGGGACCGGCCCGCGGACGCGTCGAACACCGGCTACAAACATGCTCCGGGCTACACCGGCACCCTCAAACCCGGCCCGGCAGCGAGCCAGCTCGTGGCCGGCGCCACCTACACCGGTCTCGACATTCCCTCCGTGAACTACATCATCGGTGTCGACAACGTCAAGTTCGTCGGCTGCCGCTTCCACGGCGCCAGCCCCCAGAACGCCAACGTGATCCTCAAGTGCAACAACCCGACGTTCTCCTACTGCACCTTCGAACCGAACGTGCCGTTCACACCGGGCGTCAAGGTCACCGAGGCGCAGTCCTACCAGTACAGCATTTCTTCCGGCGGCGGCTACGGCAGTCACGTCACCGGCCTGACGATGGACCACTGCGACATGTGGGGCTTCGGCAACGCCGTCGAGACGGTCGGCAACGGCCCGTTCCTGTTCGACCACTGCTGGCTTCACGATCCGTGCGTTGACCCCGCCGCCCAGTATCACACCGACGGCATCGGGTACCTGAACGGCATCGCCGGGCAAGGTATCCAGAACATGGAGATCCGCTACTGCACCATCGAATCGGACGGGAACACTAACGGCATCGCCTGCCAGCAGGGCTACTACCAGAACCTGAACATCCATCACAACTACTTCGGCGGGTGGGGCTTCACGGTCGCGATCTGGTCCGGTTCAACCAACATCACGTTTACGGACAACGTGTTCTCCACGGAGATGAACTGCATCTGGGGCGCCCTGTACGGCACCAACTTCATGACCTACAAGCCCGGGTCGACATGGGCGCGGAACCGGTGGCATTCGAAGAACCCGGCCACCGGCGGCCCGCTCGGGTGGGGCACCCCGACTCATGACGGCCTGTTCTGGTACTACACCCCGGGCGCCGACATCTCCGGGAACACCCCACCCGTCACCCAAACCGACGACTCGATCTTCATTTCCCGCACCGACTACCCCGTCTTCACCGCACCGTAAACAACCACGACGATCGCCGCAGACAGACGTAGTCACCCCAGGAACACGAAGGAGTTCAACTGATGGACGCTGCCGTTGGCATGGCCGGTGCTCTCGGCACTCGGCTGATCCGGGCACCGAGGCCCCACCCGGCCCGGGTACTACGCATCCCAGGGCTGGGCCGGGTCATTCTCACCCGCGACCCCGGCGAATCCACGCTCCTCGCCCGGGAGTATTTCGCGACGCAACTGTTCGCGACCCATCGTGACGGCGACGGCCGTGTCATCCACGAACACGACCTCGGGTCCGGGCTGGTGACGAACATCGGTGTCCTGTCGATGGCGAACGACTACGCGTGGTCGGCGCAGTTGAACCTCGCCACGCTCGCGTTGGCGAACCAGCACGCGTCCGGGACCGGCACCACCGCCGCCGCCGCCACCGACTTCCAATGCCAGACACTCGCGTCACCCACGACCACCACTGCGGTCGCCGGCACACAGACACTGGTGCCGTCGGGTACGGCACCGAAGTATCAGACGGTCGCGACGATCAACTACACGTCCACGCTGGCGATCACCGAATGGGGCCTGTTCTCGTTGGCGACGCTCTCGAGCACGACGGGGACACCGTTCACCGCGACGACCGCGACGACATGGCAAGACACCGGCTCCGCGCAAACCGCATCCTCCGCCACGGTCCGCGGCCTCCAGGGCACGATCGTCGTTCCCGGCACCACCGCCGTGTGGGGGCTGAACCTGTCGAACACCACCCACGTCGGCACCATCCCTGCCTGGTACAACCAGTCGAACGGCGCCGCTGGGTCAACCCCCGGCGCCACCGAAGCATTCTCCGTGAAACCGGTGATGTGGGACCACAAGGTCTTTGCGGCTATTAACGTCAATAATGGCGATAGTATCCAATTTACGTACCAACTCACGGTGAACTCCGGAGGCTGACAGATGAGTTTCCTAACCGGCACCCAAGCTGAGCTGCTGTATTCCATGCCGGCGTCCGGGTCGGCGGTGACCGCCGCTGCGATCACGGTGATGTCTGGGTCTACAGCGGCGAACCCGGCGTACGCGTTACCGGCTAACTTCTTCGCGTCGCAGGGTGGAACGACACCGGGGAAGGCGCTGCTGCTGAAGGGCGGCGGCTCTTGGGCGACCGCTACCGCAGCACGCACGACGGTGTTCACGGCCGGGTTGGACACCACAGCGGGGACGTTGGGGATCACTCTCGCGAAAACCGGCACGTTGACGACCGTTGTGCAGGCCACCGCCGCCGCGTTCGACTTTGAGATCATGGTCACGATGACCGCGCAAGGTGTCGGCGCCACCGCCGGCACGTTGAACGCGGTCGGCTGGGTTGAATACGGCGTCGCGAACAACGCCGCCGCCGGCACGTTCGGCACCTACTCCAGCAACAACGCGTCCCGGTTCATGATCGGCACCCCGCAGACAGCGGTCACGTTCAACCCCACCACCTCCTACTACCTCGAGGTGTTCAATACGTGGGATGCGACGACTAACGCCCCGACAACCACGCTGACTAACTTCTACGTCTTCGGGTTGAACTAACTGACCCTCCCCATCTAGGAGGGCCGCGTGGCCGTCACCGCTGTAGGGCAGCCGGTATCGGCGATCAAGGTCTCGGCGACGTCCGGGTCGTTCTCGTCGTTCACGCCGGTCGCCACCTCCGGGTATGTCATCACCGTGTCAGCGGGCACCGACGGCGGCGGCGTCGCGGCCACGATCACCGGGATCGCGTGGGCGACCGGCGGCACCTGGACCCGGCTCGCACAGTTCCAAGTCAACGCGTTCCAACCCGAAGTAAGTATCTGGTATTGCACCGCGGCGAACCAAGGTACCGGTGCGATCACCGTCACCGGCAACACCCACGTCACTACGATCCTCGCGTGCATCGACGAGATCACCGGTGAGAAGACCCCGACCCCGACCGGTGCGTCAGCGACGTCCTCGTCCGCGTCCAACACGATCACGGTCACCCCGCAGTCCACCGGCGGGCTGATCTTCCACGCCGCGGACGACCCCAACGAAGGTTTCACCCCCACCGCCAACGGCACGTCGACGGTCCTTGACTTCCACAACCTGTCCGGGCAGGTCCGGTACCAGGTCGTCGGCAACGCCAACACCGTCGCATCCAGCAATTACACGGTCGGCGTCACCAACACCGTCACCGCGAACTCGCAGGTCGCGCTCGAATTCCTGCCGGCACCGGCCGCTGCGACCGGTCCTCTGCAGGCTCTGCCCGGCCATACCTGGCTGCACCAGTTCAAACACCGGCAGCAGACCCTGGCTGCAGCTGCGGCGGCGGCTCCGCAGAACTACACCCAGAACCTCACCGCCGGTCTCTCATTCACTGGCGCACTGACGAAACGCACCGGCCGCGTCCTCACCGCAGCACTGTCGTTCACCGGCAGCATCGCCTTCAAGACGGGGAAACTCCTCACGGCCGGGCTGAGTTTCACCGGCGCGCAGACCCACGCCGTGTCGAAGCTGATGACTGCGGTGTTGTCGTTCACGGGTGCCCTGCCTCGAGCGGTCGCCTACCATCTCACCGCGTCGCTCAGCTTAACCGGCAGCCTGACGAAACGCGTCGCACGCGTCCTCACCGCCGCGCTGTCGTTCACGGGGTCGATGTCGGCGACCATCGTCATCAAACGCACCCTCACCGCCGGTCTGTCCTTCACCGGTTCACTCAGTACCGCCGTCGTCCACTTCTTCACACAGAACCTCACCGCAGCACTGTCGTTCACTGGTGCGTTCACGAAACGCCCCGGGAAAGCCCTCACCGCAGCACTGTCGTTCACCGGTGCGCAGTCACGCCGAATCGGGCACCTCGCTACAGCCGGGCTCTCCTTCGCCGGCACGCAGGCCCGCGCCATCCGCTACCACATCGCAGCAGTCCTGACCTCGAGCGGCGCCGTGACCGGGTTCAACCCGAACGCCGTCGGACCACCGCCCTACACCGTCACCAGCAGCACCACACGCGCCGCCGGCGTCACCAGCACGTCCAGCACAACGGTAGGTGTCACCAGCTCTACGCAGGCCGCCGTTACGTCAACCTAGGCCGCGCGAGGCCCTACACGGACCACCGCCCTACCTGACTCCCGCAGTCAGGTAGGGCGGTTTTCGCTGTGTCTAACGCCGTGTCCACGCGAGTGTCAGGAAGACCACGGTGTAGGCCAACGCCAACCAGATACCCAGCATCAGCGGCCTGGGAGGACCGGCGGCGGCAGGTGCGTGACGATCGCCGGCGGCGGGTTCAGCGACGCGCACCCGATGTGGAACACCACCGCGCACGGCGGCCGGTGATGCGGGTTCCGTGGCTGCTGCCAGCCGTAATGATGACCATGGATCAGCAACGCGAACAGGACAGCGAACACGAGGATTCCTCCCTGGGTTAGCCGGCTTTGTAGTTGCCGGCGGCTTCGACGGCTGCCGCCGCGACCTCGGACGAGGCGGCGGCGTAGATGGCGGTGGTCGTTGGGGCTAGGCGGCGAGCGCGAGAGCGGTCGTACTGCGGCTGTGGTGCGGCCTGATGTATGCCGGTGGACTTGGACGGAACGGAGGCGCAAGCGCCGGGTCGGAAGGACCAGGCCGGCCGTCCGGGCCCCACATGTCCGTCAGCAACTTCCGGGCGTCCACCCCGAGGAAGTCCGCGCAGGCGATGAATTCCGCGAACGTCCACGGCCGCAGACCGCGAAGTTTCTTCGACAATGCGGATTGGTCGATGCCGAGTTCGGCGGCGAGCCGGATCTGGGTGACACGTTGATCCCACATAGCTTGATGGAGGACACGGCCCAGAGCTGTATCCGCGTCTGGTCTGTTCGCGGCAACTGTCATCGTTCTCAACTCCTGCCAGACGGACATGGCCGTAAATGTAGGCAAGGCTATGCCAGACTGTCAACCCTGGTCAGTCCCTTGACAAGCTAGGCCGTACTGTCCTACGGTGCCGTGTTATGACGGAGGCGGGGGGCAGCGACCTCATCAGACCGAAAGAGGCCGCGGCTCTCGTGGGTGTATCCACCCGGACCCTGAAGAACTGGGACGACAAAGGCTACATCTCAAGCCTCCGCACCCCGACTGGGCATCGCCTGTACCGACGCCGCGATGTCCTGAAACTGCTCACGGAAGATGGCGAGGTCGTCGCATGACCGGCAAGAAACTCGACCTCGACCTGACCGAACAGATCGCGGTCGTCAGCGCCAGCAACGGGTCACACATCGGATGGACCTTCACGGTCCTCTGGGCACTCAAAACGATCCTGACGGGCTGGCGATGACGACGGACGGCCGACCCAAGCCGGGGCAAACGCAGCAGCCCCACGGCCCCGAAGCAGGCCGAGGTAAGGGCGTGCAACAGGTTTCACCGGCGCCCATCGAGGCGAGCCCGGCAGCAGAGCTTGGGTGGTCCAGCACGCCGCCGTCCCACAACCCCGAGGATCAGCATGTTACAACCGAAAGCGAACAGCGTCCACTACGAGCTGCGGCTCCAACGCGAGAGCGTGCAGATGCTCGACGACCTCTGCAACCGGTTGAACATGCGCCGCAGCGAAGTGCTGATGGCGCTGATCCAGCAGGAATGGACGGCGCAGCACCGGCTCCGCCAGGTCAACGCTGGTTAATGGCCCTTCCGGAGCCGTTCGCCGGGTTTTATGACGCTATCTACGGGGGGACGGGGGTGACCTCATGTACCGCGACTGGTGGAAGTAGCCGCCCATAGACGGCCGGCGCGGCCGATCGACATCCCCCCGATGGTCTCGGCCGCGCCGGTCCCTCACCCAAAAGAAGCGGGGCGCCACAACATGTAGCGCCCCGCCCGCGAGAGACAACAACAGGAAGGTTACATGACCAACTACATCACATGGGCCGAGATCGAGGCCGAGATCGAAGCCGAGATCACGAACTACCGCGACATCTTCGTGGCAGTGTTCCGCAAGTACGACGGACAGCCGACCGACGAATTCGATGGGAATAACAGGCGCGTCGTAGTAACCGCGCGTTCGTTCGCTCGCCACATGCGTATTCCGAAGGACACCTTTCGGCGCTGGCTCGCCGAGCGCGCGCAGAGCGTGACGCCCGACGAACGGGAGCAAAAGGACACCAGGCGAGCGAAGACTGACCTGCGCCGCCTGCCGCCTGCGCGTAAGGCTGAGATCATCCACGAAGCCATCAAGGCTGACCCGACTGTTGCCGCCGCCGCGTCGCGGGCGCTTGACGAGCGTCAGGCTGAAGCGCCGAAGCCGCGTGTGAGGGAGACGGGCAAGCAAGAGCGGTTCACGCAGGCGATGGCTGCGATGCGTCGCGCTGACACTGCCCTGCGGGACTTCGCTGATGCCGCTAGCGGCGGCCAGTGGACCGACACTGAAGCCGCAGCGTTCGAAGGCGCGCTCGACCAGATGCACGGCGTCCTCGACATCATCCGAACTGCGCTCCGGTCCGGGTCATGGGATGAGGAGCTCGCGAAGCTCACGGACGGTACCCGATGAGCCGCAACCGCGTCGCTGAGCGCGGCGAACAGATCTACGCCTACCTGAAGACGCGTCAAGGAAAGTCTTACCGCCGGCACGAGCTCCTGCGGGAACTCCGTATTGAAGACGGCAGCACAACGGAAGCGGCGTTCAGACACGCCCGCGACCTGGCCGAAGCTGACGGTCTGCTGTTCCCGGTGCCGTGCCCGCAGAACGGGTTCACGTACACCGTCACCGCAGACCCCACAGCCGCGCTAGACCCCGCTCTGTTCCTGGCACGGACAGAGCAAGGCGTGCGGGTAACGACGGAGATCCATGAGGATTTCATGCGGTCGCGGTTCCGTGCGATGGACGCGGCCACTCGGCGTGCGGCTAAGGCGTGGCTCGATTTCGAGGATGTCATGCGTAAGGCGCAGGAAGGCGCTGCCGCGCTGACGAAGGCGATGGTCGCGATGCGCCGCGACGGCCGCGACGACCAGAACGACTGAACGTAACGGAGCGGCCACCCGCCAGTTCGTGGCCGCCCCCGCCAATCCACAGCCCCTGGAAGGACTGGACCAGCATGCAAAACACTACCGCAAGCGAAGATGTCAGTGGCCAACCCGACGACTACATCCCGCAGCACTACTCCGATGGCCATATCGGGATCCGGTTCCGGGCATACAACCCTCGCCACGTCCAAGCGATGCGGCTACGGGTTATCGCCGAGCTCCTGAAGCGCCGACGGTCATCATGACGCTCACCATCCCGGCCGAGGATCTTCGACCCGCCGACGTCATCCACACCCCGAACTGGGATGAGCATGTTGTCCGCGCGTGGCCCGACGTGCGTGGTGTCGCTGTTGTCGTCGCCGAGTTCCCCGACCTGATCCTGCATTACGCCCTCGCGGAGCCCTTGTCGGTGGAGCGTGCGACGTGAGCGCGGCGGTGTTGTTCTCCGCGGCGTTCGGTTTCACACTCATCGTCCTCGCTGCGGCGGTGGCGTATGACCTCCGGGCCGCACGCCGTGACATGCGCGCGTGGGAAGACTTCCTCGCCGAACACCCATTCGTGGACGGCGAATGATGCCGCAGCATTGGACGGACATCCCCGCCCCATACCCCTTCAACCCCGAAGCCGATTTGACCGGCCCGATCCTGCAAACCCTGAACTCGGCGAACCCGGCCGCGACGATCTGCGATGAGTGGCCGTGGCTGCGCGGCAACCCCGCCGTCGCCGACTTCGTCGACCAGGCGCAGCGGTTGCAGAAAGAACGCAGCGATGACCTCGAGGTCGTGGTTGAGCGGTTCGCTGGTGTCATCCGCGTTGAACACGGCGAAGACGCCCAACACCGCCCCTGGCTATTCCGCAGAAAGAGGCCCTGAGTGACAGAGGTTCCGCGTGACCGTTACAGCCGGCCGCTCATCATCCCACCCCGCGGTGGCGAGCTGCAGGCCTACATGCGTGTCACGACGTTCGCCGGTGTCCTCGAGGACACCCATGGGCTCCAGAAATGGTTCCAACGGCAAACAATGCTCGGCCTCGCCGAACGCCCCGACCTCGTCCTGGCCGTGAAAGCCCACCGTGACGACAAAACGAAACTCGGGCAGATCGCCGAGGACGCGATGCAAGTTGCGGCATCCTCCGCGGCCGCGAACGTCGGCACTGCGCTACATAAGCTCACGGAGGACATCGACCGCGGCATCGACGTCGGGAAAGTCCCCGGCGAGTACCAACGCGACCTCGACGCCTACAAACAAACCCTCGAGCTGCATGGGGTGGCGCCGATCGCCCTCGAACGATTCGTCGTCCTCGACGAACTGAAAGTCGCCGGCACATTCGACCGACTCGTCGACCACCAAGGCCAGTTCTACATCGCTGACATCAAAACCGGCAGCATCGAATACGGGCAGGTGAAGATAGCGATACAACTCGCATGCTACGCGCACGGCGCCTATTACGACCCGGACGGTGGAGTACGGTCCATTATCCCGGACGTCTCTCAGGAACGTGGGATCGTCATTCACCTACCCGCCGGGCAAGGCACCTGCACCCTCTACTGGGTCGATATCGACGCCGGGTGGAAAGCGGCGCAGCTCGCCGACAAGGTCCGTGGCTGGCGAATACGGAAAACGCTGTTCACGCAGATGAGTGCGGAGCAGGCGGCGTTGACGAATCTTCGGCCGTTGATCGGTGACCCGGTCCTCGCCGAAATCCAGGCCGCCTCGACCGTCGCAGCTTTGGGTGCCTGCTGGCGGGCGAACCACCGCGACTGGACCGCCGAACACACGGCCGCGGCGTCGCGCCGGAAGAAGGAGCTGACCGCTTAACGCACACACACCCGCACACACCAACACATCAACAAGAGAGAGGAAGCAAGAAATGCTTGAGGATGAGATCGGCCGCACCGGCGGCCAATGGGTGAAACTCCAAACCGTCGCCGACGGCTGGGTCACCGGCGAACTCATCAACGCCGAATCACGGCAAATGACGTTCGAAGGCCAACCCGTGTTCAAACGCAACAACCCCACCGAGCAACGCCGCGAATGGGTCATCACCTTCAAAGTCAAGCCCGACGACCCGACCGACGACGGGCTGCGGAAGATCTCGTTGAAGGAACGCGCACAGTCAGCCGTCTCCCATGCTGTGCAGAAAGCCGGCGCTACCGGTCTCGAACCCGGCGCCAAATTCGCTATCCGGGTAGCCCGCGATAAGCAGTCGGAGCGGGAACAGGCCGAGTACGAAGCGAAGTACGAACCGCCGGCGCGTGTGCTCCTCGATACCGCTGATCCCGGCGACCCGCCGTTCTGATGCAACACGCCCGGCTGGCAGACACGCGAGGTTCAAGTCCTCGGCGGGCACGTGACACCACCCCTGACCGCCGAGTTCCTCGCGTGGCACGCCGCGTTCAACTTCGACCGCGGCGCCGGCTACATGGCCGCCCAAGTCCTCGCCGTCAACGACCAGGTCCGGGCGTTAGCCCGGGAAGTGTGGAAGTCACCCACCTATGCGCTGCTCGAGGCTCAACGGCAGCTCACCCACGAACCGTGCCGGCTACTGTCCTGCCACGGCCGCTGCTCCCGCTGTATTCACGCCGAAGCGTGGCGGAAGCGTGGCCACCGGCCGTACTCCGGACAAGAGCCGTGGTGAGCGCCCGGAACCTGTCCGACGATGAATGGTTCGCCGGGCTCGACAGGATCGCAGCAGCCAACGACGCGGCCATCGGCAACGGGTTGCATGTGCGTCGACTGTCCGACGTCCGCGACCCCGACATCCAGCAACTCACCTCACCGAAGGCTGTGCCCGTCTGGACGGGGTTGCTCGCCGCGGTGGTCGGTGAAGGTGAAAGCTGCAAGAGTCTCCTCGCCGGCCACGCCGCCCTCGACGTCGCCCGCGCCGCCCCGGTGCTCGTGTTGGACGGGGAGATGAGCGCACCGTCGTGGCGGCAACGATTCGTCGAGCTCGGCGCCGACACCGACGCACTCAACCGCATCTACTACGCCGAAC